>Ga0307930_1000529_pt1 | contig 30618 bp, 33 predicted proteins | sample OrgLakmetageno46_FD_203161 | JGI IMG/M metagenome (GOLD analysis project Ga0307930, IMG submission 203161) | Saline water microbial communities from Organic Lake, Antarctica - #46 | ecosystem: Environmental > Aquatic > Non-marine Saline and Alkaline > Saline | place: Antarctica: Organic Lake...
CTATCAATTGGGGCCTATATGAGCATAATTTCAGGCCACGAGAGCAAGCGTGAATTTAGCTTTACTGGCCCTCATATATCGCACGATAACGGACCGAGGCGAACCCCTCCCCCCGCAACAAAATTGTATATCTCTATGTTAACTTACGCGCTATCGATGCACAATCTGATGAAAGCTTCGCCAATGGCTCGATCGGGACGTCCTTCAAAGCTACTCAAAATGGCGAAAATCATGGTGTGGGTCCGGCGCCTTCCTGAAATCCGTTTTAGATAGAAATGCCATGGAGCTAAATAGAGTGGGATCAAATACGAATGGCCAAGTCTCGAGGCGCGCTGGCCAACAGTGGCTAACATGCGAGGACGCCTTGTCGCAAGGTAAATATAGGGCTCACGCATGAAAACTCATTTCGCCTGCGACAAAGAATTTAGCACTGGAGCTTACCCTGCTGCCCAAGAGTATTAGACCGCAGGAAGCTTGCGAACGTAGGTTTACGAATACAAATGATGAGGAGTGGGAGACAACAACGAAAAAGCTCCCGCGAAGAACGCGAAGAGAATTTCGGACTCTTTTGGGTTCTTGGTTCATGGGTATTCTCCCTCTCCGGACTCTCATCTACAGACCAGACACTTTCTCCCCTGTAGCCAACAGGCCTCTGGCTCGTTAGCCCCTTGGTCCCCTAGCTAGTCCGTGCACATCTTGCCGGCGTGGGGTTTTTGGCTTAAATATCGCCATAGTTTACTCTCCGTAGGAGTGGACTCACAAGAACGAGTTCCCCGGAGGATAGTGGTTGCAACAAGAACAAGAAAACCCGAACAAGACATGCGCGCTCCTACATAGTCACCTCGTCACCTCGTTTTCTTTTCTTTTCCATTGTAAACAGGCAGCGCCTTATGTGTTTTCTTAATAAAGCGCTCTCTGCGCAGTCACCTGGGCAGGGGCAGCGGCAGAGCGGGGAACAAAGCAGCGCAAATGCTTTATACCGACTCGCCACTCGCACTTCGCTCTGATTGGCCGAGGAGATAGCAGAATACCCTCTTTCACCGGACAACAACGCGAACGGACCTTCGGCTGCAGGGGACACCAGTTGGTGTCTGTACCTGGAGTTACCTGGAATTCCCGTTTCGAGAAAAGAGCATCGGGGAATTGGGAAGTCTCGAAGTACCCGGGAACTGCAGCGGCGCACATCAACGAAGTTTTATTAACTTTTTTAAGACAAACGTTATATGAACCCCGAGCCAGGCTTCCAGTCCGGCCCGGGGGACTCTGTAGACGCCGATTAGATGGCACCCTACCTGCTAGTTACCAAATCCAGTTCCCCCTCGGGGGGTTCAGAAACAAGTGTTACAGAGCAAGCACGCAAGGGGGTGTCAGAAGAAGCACGTGAGATCGACAAGACCTCGCCCGAGACTAAGTACAAAAAGTACACGACTGCAGAGTTCGCTGAAAAAGGTCGCGCATCATGCATGGACTTCACACGTGGTGCTAAGAATGTAGGGCCTGACGAAGCGTTCGAGGCGCTACAGATACATTTGAACAGGAAAGGCAGCGGGTGCCAGCAGCCTCTACTCCATCAACACTCATGGCCCTCCGGCCGATGAGGGGAAGGAGAGCGCACCGAATAACACAACTATTACAGGAGTGCATCTCGCCTTCCTCTTCTCATTCGGACCAGAAGTTCGATGGCATTCTGGTCTCTGGCAAATGCGTCTACGAAAGCGGCTGCGGCAGCAACAGCTTCCTTGTTGGAGCTAGCAAGCAACAGGCTGTTTCGTTTCGTGTGGCATACGGACGAAGTGGCAGTGAGAACGACAACGCAAGCGGCGGCGGGTATGATACACCTGATGGCAGTCGGGATTTGGATTTGGGATTCCTCGTTCCTCTTCCCTCAAGCTTTAATTCCGGTGAATTCCGGTTGGTAGGGTCTATTGGCAATTGGTGTACGCCCCCTCTTCGCGGCTCTCAAGGCCGCCGTGGGAGTTTCTCCTTAGGTGTTCTTAAGGCCCACACTTGTTGAATTCCTTTGTGCTAGCCTTCTCATTCCGGCCCTTCGGGACCTGTATCAAAAAGCAAAGCTATAATTGATAGCGTTATACTTTATCACATGATAAAAGCTCACAAGGGAACTTTGCAAAAGGCAAAAGAACTCTGCAGACGCCGATTTGATGGCACCCTATCCGTTAGACAAAGAAGCTTACAAGAAACTTTACAAAAGAACTCTGCAGACGCCGATCAAATGGCACCCGGTCTGTTAGTTACTAAATCCAGTCCCTCTTCGGGGGGGCCAGAAAAAAAGTGCCAGTACAAGCACGCGACGGAAGTGTCAGAACAAGCACTTAAGATCGATAAGACTCGCAGATGGCACTGCTGTCGAGAGCATGGCCGACTTCGGGAGGGCAGAAAAAAAAAAAAAAAGCAGTGAGCGGAAACACCGATTATTATGCCATGCTATATCATATATCATCCTCTACAGCACGACAATGGCAATTCGCAGCTACGGTAAACCATGGTGCGTCACTGGGGTGACACCAGAGGAGAAGCAGAGACGCAAACAACTACCCAAAAGACTTCAGTTTCACTAGTCCGTTTAATCCGAAGTTTAACTCTAACAACTAACAACTCAAACTCCAACTCCAGTCCAGCGCCTCTGACCTCTGATCTGTGGTCTGTTGGTGAGTTTTGGCCCACACGATCAATGGTCGTCTCCCTTAACTAATAGTTTTTTTTAAACTGCAATTCGGGTGTTATAATAAACATGCCTGAAAGGAAAACAGGGGCTACCAATATGAGAATATGAGTCTTCGCTCTTCTGAGCTCAGTGCAGCTCGCAGCCCAACCCATTGACCTCCCATGTCGCTTCTTTCTCAATGAGCCTCAAGGGCCAAGCCCGAACTGCCGCTTGATCGAGTCGCGCCAGCTGAGCGATTCCAGCCACACTGGCCCGTTCGCTGCCACTCGAATTTCAGAAAGCTTGGCTTCGTCTGTTTCTTTGTTGCCTTCTCCTTCTTCTTCATCTGAGATGCTGCTGTAGTTGTTATCATGGTCGTTGCTGTCACCTTGCTGCTGGCCGAAGAAACTGGTGGACGAAGCAAACTGCCTGGCGGCCGCGACATCCACCTACAAGAGAGAGACGCGTGCACAAAGAGAGCAGGCGTGGATTGAGGCTGTTATGGCTGTGAAAAATTTAAGCATAGTTTGACCTCCTCGTTTGCGGCAATTGTACATTCAAAAGCAAATTCATACGCCAGGAATAAAAATCTAAATTGTATGAGCAAACGGCGTACTCGCATTCACGCTATTCTGCTCTACACTTTTTGAAAGAACACAAGCGCTTTCGAACAAGATGCTAGATTTATGGCTTCGCGCACTTTACTCATTTTGCGTTCCAGAAGAGAAAGGGTCACTAATTCTCTGCCATGCTAGTGCATGCAGCGTGCGTACCTCCTTAAACTGTTCCACACACCATGCCGCCCCTCTCATACCAATAAACACAAGCCATCATGCATTACCTTTCCCCCCGTGCCGAGAAGTTCCGAGCGCGAAACGTCCGGCAACAGCGTGCCCGAGACCTTGCATATGATAAGACAGGGGAATGGCGGTATATGATATACATGTGCGGCAAGTGCGAAAGGTGTCGCATATAAGCAAAAAATGCGCGCATTTGAATATGGGAGGGATATGCGCATGGTGCAACACAACTCTAAAAAAATGAAGTCTTGACTTCGGATATCTTCGTATTAGCCTGGATTTTCCTTTAGGCATAGAAGTGTCTTGGTGTCCCCCATAGCCCCCTAATATGGTAAGAATGACCATAAAGCTACCTGCGCCACGAGCCCTACAGGGCCGGTGCGGTGCTGAGGCTGCCACACGGAATCTTCGCTTGAACTCGTCAAGAGGCGCTTCCCGGCGCTGATAGGAAATGAAATATGAAGGGGAAAGGTTAATGTTGATGACAGACACCGCAAACACGACGAAAGATGCACTCACAAAAAGAGAGGCAGGAGCAGGCAAACGAGAAGATAAGAAAGCTGCTTCATAAGAATCGATACTCTTAAAGTTTGCTTCACTCTTTTGTAAAAGGCTGCAACCTGCTTGCGTCTCTCTCTCTCACACACTCCACTCCACATTCCACTCCACACTCCACACCCACTCCACACTCCACACTCCAAACCTGCCGTCGGGCGCCAGGCAGCTGCCGGCCTTGACTGTCACCGCATGGCCGCGCAGTGACGTCAGCAGCACGCGGCAGGCAGCCTGGTGGTTCACCACGGCGTGCACCTTGAAGCATGGGCCCACCATCAATACATGAGCGCACATGTGTACATGTGTAGGAGTGGAAGTGGTGCTTGGGGCCTCACCAAGGGATTGAAAAGAGAGGGAGCGAAAAAGTTGAAGCTTCATGTCGTAATAAAAATGAAGTCTTATTTGATAGAGCATAGTACAGTCACGTGCACAGAGATTGTTTGTGTATGAGCATGTGCATGGGCACATGTGTAACAAACCGGCCCGTTCGAAGTGCTGATGCGGCTGACACCTGCCATTGGAGATTTTAAAAAAGCAGAGAAAATAGGCAAAAAAAGGTGCAATTACATGTTCAAGAATAAAAAAAACTACATCATGGGCATACATCATTGTGTCAGACGAATTCCCGAGGAAAACAAAAAAAAAACAGAGAAACGTGCACACACTCATGCACACCTCAACCTTTTCCAATCACCTTCGGGTTGGTCGAAGTGTGCCCTCACGCCGCCGACGCAATTCCGCACTTGCGCCGACAAACTTCCGGAAATGCGCTCCACCACGAGCGCGAGTGGAGGAGGAGGTGCTGTTTCTGAGGAAGCATCAGTGGCGTCGTTCTTCCTATTATTGCTGTTCTTGTCATTCTCATTCCCGTCAATGCGCACTTCCAAATGACCGTGCAAGGCATCGACCACCACCAAGGCTGGTTCCTTCTTGCTCTCAGTGGTGTTGTTGCTCTTATGGTGTGCCCATTGCGGCGGCGGGATACATGAGATGGAAGCGCGGAGCGCGTACAAAGAGTCAATTTGCACTTTGGTAGGGCTTGAGCTGTTGCTGTTGGATTGTACTGATGAGGATTGCTGATTCACGACAGCAGCACCACCGCCATCTGCCCGCACATCGCACAGTTCCGATGCGCCCAGACGTTTAGCGTGAATGAAGGCAGCGTTGAGCTTTAGGCGGTTGGCTTCGCTCACTTTGGTGACTTGAAGTTTGCCCGAGGGGGCAGAGAGGGTCACCTGTTTATTTGGAGTACACATGTCAGTTGGAGGAAGAAGAGGGGACATATTGGGATAGTCATGTAGAGAAGCACCATACCGCTGCAAGAAGAAGGCGACGAAGAGGAGGTTCGAATGGATAAAGATACGAGCACAGCGAAGAATCCAAATGAGGGCAAATATTCAGTGGGTCTCTACACCACCCAGCCAATGTAGGGTGATTTACACTTCAGGAATGCAACCTTCTCAAAAACTAAGTACTATTCTTCTCACCTCTTCAGAGCGCACTTGCTTCACAGTCACGTCGCCGCGTTGAGTGGCAAGATGAATCGAGGTGGGGCCCTCCAATTTGTTCTCCACGCAACGAATGTTGCCCTTGAGAAAAGCAATTATAGTACGAAAACTTAGTTAAATGAATTCGACAATGCTCAAACAGACAACTCAATGTCTTTCAATACCGCCACCTTTCCGAAAGTATCTGTGTTTCAACTTTACTATCTTTGATTCACCTCCATCAAGTTCACAGACACGTTGAGCTTTTCTGGCAGCTCCAGCCGCACTACCCATGGATCCTCGCACTTACCTTTCATTGCTCCGGTAGTGGCCGATAAAGCCTGGGAGTGTAAAAAAGCGAAAATTTCCATACTAAGCGAATCCTTAGCACGGGTAATGCTTTTGACAAGAAGAGGTCAAAAAGTAAAACTCCTGACTGGAAATTTGAAAAGGCCATAAAAGACCCTTATAATAAATTTAGTTTGATGTTTTTGAACCTCGAAGCGAAGATGCAAACGTTGCCCAATCTCATCGACGTCTAAAAACACACCTCGGCTTGCGTCCACCTTTTTAAAAATTCACGTGCACATTCATACAAAAGGGAAAGATGAGGCTGAGAAGCCCCACTAGCACCGGTGCTATTGCCATGGGATATCACACCAATTAATCATGACAATGCAGCCCTTAAGTCTCGCGAAATGAATCATAATTGATCCTTGCATATCTCATGTTCCTCCAATCATCCACAAGTCTTTCTATTATCAAATGAAAAACACACGTGCCGAAGTACTTGACACCTGTGCGGGTGAGTAAGCACAGTCATCACGCCAGCTCGTAGCAAGCTCCACAGTGACAGCTGGTGCGCCGCGCTCTTGCGTTACCACTAGTTCGCCTAGGCTCCGCACTGGCACTGTGGTTGTCTGTTGCGCGTTGGCCACGTCACTGGTTGCGATACCTCGCCCGAGGAGTTGCCCTGAGGGTAGCCGGCTGAGGTGACGGCCTACGGTGCCACAAGCAATCCTCAAAGCATTTCGTGATAGAAGAAACATTGCCTAGAAATAGTCCTCCTCCTTTTCGTAGGACACGGTAAAGTTTGCGAAGCTGGAGGCTACTTGAGTAGCACGAAGCTTCTTATTACAGAGATGACGAGATGACTGATGACTGATGACGAGGACGAGATGCTGAGATGAGAGGAAGAGAGGACGCAGAGTGAAGAGAGGTGTATGATGTGATGAGCGATGAGTCGTGTCAGCTGTGTGAGGGAGTGTGAAGCGAAAAAATGTGAAGTAAGTTCTGTGTTGTGTGTGCTGATGATGAGAATGTTTTCACAATTTTCAAAAACTCAACTCAGAGCGTATCCTTCACTTTCTAATTCCGAAAAGGACAGAAGCAAAGGTGCGAACAAAAAGATTAGCCAAGCCTTTCCTCTATCTTGCTTGACGGCCCCGATAAAAGAGCACTTAAATAGATTATATTTTTATTTCAAGGTGTTTTTTTGCAATGGACGAGGAACACGACATGCATCCGGCTTCGGAAGATGAAGAGGACCATGTCGAAGACGAAGACAAGTCTGAAGAAGAAGGAGACGAAGTCAACAACTCACTCGAACAAAACCAGCAGGAACAAGGCTACTACGAACAGCAAGAATACTATGGCTCATCTGAAGGAGTCTCCGCTGAAGTCTTCCAACAGGAAATTCAAAACATGGTAGACTAGACTAGACTGTATTGAGCACAGAAGATTCATAAATAACAATTTGTCAATATTCCGATTAACACAATGCAGCGTTCGTGTGCAACCTGAGGTCCTAACTTACAACTGTATTGAGACTCATATTCTGCAAGGACTTCACGTGCGTTCTTACGTACTTAGGTGGAAAACTCGCTGTATGCGCACAACGATAAAGTACACACGGCGTTCGACCGGGTAGGAGAGTTATTGAACGAGATGAATGAGCTAGCCGAAGATGAAGCAGAGGCGGCTCGAAGCTGCGTGGCAAAAGCTCAGCACATTCTTGATGAGCGTGAAGCTGCAGCGCGCCGTACTGCTGAGCGCCATCAGAAAATGCTCAAGCGCATCGGCGGCCAGCGCCGCTGAAGACTTTCGAACTCAACCATCAATAAAGATTGCACTTGTCTAAGCACATGCGGCCAAAAAGAAAGACAATGCATGAAATAGCGAATAGTCCAGTGGTTGGTGGAAATCTTTGCAGAGGTGAGAATTTTCTTCTTGTCGCTCGTCTGAGTGTGCAGCTGGCTGCAGGCACTGGCAAACCGCTGAGAGTGCATAATACTGCTTTTGGCCTTGGCCAAATCAAGATCGCCTTTGCACTATATGCCATGTACTATATAGTCCATCCGATTCCTAATTGGCTGACGAATTGCGAAGGGGTGCCTTCAGACCAACTTCTTTTGTACTTGGGGCTTGAAGTTCTTGTGGAACTTATAATATTAGGGTATTAGAGTTTTGAGATCGGATTATAGTCTAGTCTGGTCTAGTTAATATTCTCCCAAAACCAAAACCCAAAAACAGAGAAAGGCAAGTACACAGCAGCCACAGAGAGGCACATAAAGAATGCACTTGAGCTGAATATACTCTAGAAAATTCGCGATTCTCCTACAATGTATGGCAATAGGTACAACCACAGTGACCACAACCACCGGCGGATTTAGTCATTACGGTAGTTATTATTTTCAATTCAGTCAAGCAAGTTTTGAACGAAGCATTGCTCCTTGATAGGGCCGCGCGCGATTTGGGAATTGAAATGGCATTACGCCAGCTAAAAAACATTAACAAATGTCGCAAACGTTATAAAGGGCGGCACTGCTGGGTATAGGATTGAAGAGGGTTCGCTCTTGGTGTGGTGCTTTCCTCAAGAGCTCAAGAGTTGCCACCCTGCATGAGCGCACTTTCGTAGGAGGCTATTTCCCGCTCTCGCTGCGCTAAAATGTCGCGTTCTTTCTTCGGCATCGTCTCGAACAAGATCGTTTCATTCTGTGCACCGAGGGCAAACACAGCAAACCCAAACGAAATTTGTATCAAATTCAAGTTTTGAAACAGCAAACAAACTACACAGACAATCGATCGCGTGTTATTGCATTTTTTAAATTGAAAAATATATTGCTGGTTTCTGGTAAACGAACCTCAAGAGTGCTGAGTTCGGAAAATCGCCGGTTGAGATACTCGCTGGGCAGCTCCATCAGCAGCTTCTTCTTCGCTTTCTTTTTCTTCGTTGTGCTTTTGCCATCGCTTTTGCTTCCAGTTTTCTCTGTCTTCCCCTTCGCTCCTTCTTCAGCGGTACCTGCAGCGGATGAATGAGCAGTGCCAACATCAAGAGCACTGGCATCACCAGCAGCACGAATGATTTCTGCTGCTTTCTTCAATTTCGACGCCCCAGAACTGTTCGACTTGAACACCGTTTGAGTCGACCGCGCGCGTTTCAAATTTACGCCTGCAAAGCTCCAGCCGGGATCGGCGAACGGTGCTGCGTTTCGTGAGCGCATCGAAGTCCATTTGGCCCGCGGCCGAGGTTCAGCCGCTGCAGCGACAGGATTCGAAACTCGAGCCCGAGAAGAAGACGACTGGGACATCAGTACTCCTACTAGGCCTCCACTTCTTCTCGAGCTGTGGTCATTGATACTCTTATTGGCGCTATCGCTGGCAGATTTGTCGCTATTTTCGTCTCCACTCCGCGCCCGCTGGCGCTGTCGCAAGAGTAATCGAGGCGACAGGACACCAGATTCTTCTGCCGCACTTTTACCTTCTAGACTACCTCTTTTATTCAAGTGCCGAGTGCTTTTCCTGCTGCTGACGTGAGGGAAAGTGCTAGCATGTGAGAGGCTTTGTGGAGAACTAAGGGCGTCACAATTAGGATGCGGGTCTTGTGCAGATATTTCTGCAGCATTGTGAAAAGAATTTGGGCGTGAGGAAATTGGCTGCTTCGCTTTTGCTGATGCTAATGCCAGTGCCAAGCTCTGCTGCCGCGGCCCTTGCATGCTATTACATTTGAATGTTGCGCCACGGAGTGCCTCTACGTCCTGATAATACTCCCGGGCCCAAATTAGCTGCTGCGCTTCCTCTAGCTGCTGCGTCAAGGCTGCAGGGAGTGCAGCTAAAGCCACGCAATCGATTAGCATGTTCACGACAGCCAGACATTCTTTACGGTCTGCAGACATTGCAGAGTAATTTTCTTTTTGAATAGCCATGGGTTTTTCCTAACTGTCTATCAATAGTTTCGCTAGCCTATAGAGTGCCCCTCAAAAATTGGTAGGTAGGAAACAACAAAACTCATTTGAAGCTACACATCAAATGAAAAAAGCGTTTAAGTGATAGAGCTACAGAAGCAACTTAAAGCCCCCTTGTCTTCCAAACGCGCGTAAAGAGCCAGAACGCCCGGGAAGTCCAGAGCATAGCAGAGGAGGAAGACACTCTCGCGGCTACCGCCGCGGCACTCGGCACCCCCGAACGTGGGTGGTTAGTGGTTCGTTCACCCTTGGTCCCTTGGTTAGGTGCGACGAGTTTGATTGGTGCAGTCTCTTCGCTGAGAATCAAGACGTTGATGCGAAAAAATGGTGAATGATGTCAAGCGTGAAGGAGGTGCATGCCATTCGAGTCAAGAAGTGAACGAGACTGCTGCTGCCTAGAGCTAGAAAAGATGGATGAGCTCTTTTCGTATGCCTCCTCTTCGAGCGACTACAGCAGCGACGACGGCGACATTGCTGACCTCGACAGCACTTCGCCGATTCGAAGCAAGAAAACATCTGATCTGAGTGAAGTCAATGCTAGCTCCTCATCTAGGAGCGCCTTAAACGACACTTCGAGCTCTGTTCCAGAGTCGTCAGCTAGTAGCGCATTAGCTTCTGCTACTCGATCGCCTGACCACCATGAAAGTGCTGCAGTAAGCCACGAGAGCTCGCCATCGAAGGCGCTAGGAACAGCAAGAACAATGCTCGAATCAGAGCCTGGTCGGAGCGGTGGCAGTGGCAGCGGTAGTGGGCAGGTGGTGGTGTCGTCGTTTTCGTTGAAAGAAATTATTGTCACGACGCCGACACTCATGCCGGTGCGAAAACCTTACACTTGCCTGAAGACTCACACTTTTTTTTCTTGTTATTGCAATTGAGCGTGTGTCTTTTCTCTCTGTTTTATCCCCTTCTTTTTTTATCGCCCTTTTCTTTTTCCCCTTATTAGGCCCGTGCCGGGCGTACCAGTTACACAGCGTATTGTGTCGTTTTCGAATTCACAGAAACCAACCAGAGGTAGAAAGAAGGACTCACTATAGCATCTGATCCTAGCAATTTATATCTAGAAAAATAGGAGTATCATTGCTGACTCTCGACTAACATGTAAACATCGAAGGAATGAACGCGTGTCACTTGTTTTCGTGCGTTGCTATAAAAACATCGCCTGTCGCTGTGATCGAGCCTTGCGCTGACATTAAATCATATGAAATGAATGAATCCTTGCGCCCACTCACCTCTCACCATGTAAAATATATTTTAAAAGGTGCATCTGGAAGCGGTTTTCCGAATTCGAAGCGCTGAGAAAAGCGATCGCGAAGAAGCAGGCGATTGTGCGCAGTTACAAAGGTATGACGAGGAGAGCTCGAGAAGTATTGCCTTCTCCTTTCAACTTTACCGTGTGCATCACTTGACTCCACGTGAAAGACCTAAATTATAAAGTGCCTTTTATTTGGCTTGTTCTTTCATGAGGGGTGTGCAATCTTCCCTAATCTTCCCGTGCCTAAGCATCGCTCTTTTTTTCAACCCCATTTCTTCTTTCCCTTTCTGCCACACGCACTTTCACCATTCGAAGGTTTCCCGCCCAAATCCCGAGGACCCTCGTTGCGTCCTCCTACGACTTCCTCCTCTTCTTCCTCGTTGGCGTCACTGTCCTCCAGCGCTTCAAGCCTAGGTAGCGAGCGGTGTTTGAAATTGGACACTTTTCTCAAGTTTCTCGTGACCAATCTGTACCCATTGCCCAAAGAGCTCTCCGAATGGATCAAAGAGTCCGACCCTTCGCCGAAATCGTCGTCGTCGTCGTCGTCTCCAAAAAAGTCGGTGCATTTTGCCGTCGATACCCAAGAGTTGAGCGCAGCTACTTCCAATCATCAAAGTAGTTCGAAGGGGAAAGGGCAGGTGCAAGGTGGAAAGAACGATGAAGAAGATAACGATGATGGCGAGAGCGACGACGATGAAAATGACGACGATGACGATAGCAACCTGATTCGCGCGAGCAGTGAAGTGGCGAGAAGCGTGCTTGTGGGCACTTTAAGTGTGGCAACTCCTTCTCCAAGCCCGTCGCCGACTCGTGCTGAGACTGCTGCTTCTAATAGTCATCCTCCTCAGCCAGGAAGCGAGTCATCTTCATTATCATCGTCTTCTTCATTTTCGTCTTTGAAAAGTAATGATGCAGCAGCAGCAGTGCCACCAGTAGCATTGCCACCAGCAGCAGCGACTGCTACTGAAGGTCAACAAGAACCTCATCAAGAACCACTACCGCCAACCACAACAACAACAGATGTCCAAGCCTTTCCGCATTTGTCGCCAGAGAAAGAATTACAATCGCACGGCAGCGGCAACAACGACAGCAAATCCAACGGATGCAGCAACGGCAGCGACTGCAGCAGCGGTGGGCATGGAGCAGCTAAGAGTGCAACAATTGTGTCCGAACCGGAAAAGCGCCGCGGCTCGTCTTTTTCGTCGTCGTCGTCGATCACAGGATTCAGCCTGCGCGCCAAGGTCAAACAAATGAAAGGAGTAAAAGCACATGTGCATGCTCTTCGTCTCTCTTTCTGAGTTGTCTCTGCCATCCTTGGAAGATTTCAAAGAAATGCACTTGCTCTTGAATTCTTTATTTATCGTTTTTTGCTCATTTACTTTCTTTTCTCATTTCCTCTCTTCTTCTTTTTCATCTACTCCTCCTTTATCTTGATTTCACTTTTCTTTCGTCTTCTTCTTCCTCCTCCCCCTCCCTCGGTATTCTTATTACTCCAGGCGGGCTCCTTCCTGAAAATTGGCGGCGGTAGCGCTGCTCCGTCTCCTTCGCGGAAACCTCGCTTAAGCAGCAGCAGTGGTGGTGGGCATACTGTGAATCACAATCTCGACGCTGGTGATCCAAGCGACCATTCCGTAGCGCAATATTCGGAGAAGGACGTAGCCAGGGCTGTGAAAGAAGCTCAAGAGGTATGGAAGAGTGCTCTTTTGCGAATATTATGAGGAGTTGTGTATTGCTTTTACTTGGAAGGAAGTACGTGTGTGTCTGCGTGTACGTGATTTCATATGCACAATAGACACGTGTGCACACAGCATGCATGCATACAAACTAAGCTAAAAAATAAGCAAATCTCCTCTTTTTCATCCTCACGATTCTATCGTGGTGCAATTATCTTTCACCCTCTATCTCTCTTCTCCTTCTGTTCTATCATCCCTTCACCAGGCCATCACTGCCCGCTATTCCACAGCGCTGGCTGATGCTGAGACCAAAGCTTTGCAATCTGCTTCTCAGCTGCATGAGGAAGCACTTGCTGCAGCGAAGACACGGGAATTGGAATTGCAGAGGTTGTTGGATACGGCCTTGGCCAATGAGCAGCAAGCTCTGAGAGCACGCCACGAAATGGAAGGAAGCGCGGCACAGCTCCAACATGAGGTATGAGATAAATTGAGGTCTTTGAGGTTTGTGATAGGTGAGATAGAAGGAAGGAGTGGAAAGAAGGAGTCACATTTAACCGCCAACTGCAGCGTTTTCTGAATAGCGCTTGCGTGCATATATCTTCTGTTCTCTACTCCTCTCTTTCTTTCTCTCTTGAATCTTTCTCTTACTTCATTAAATTTTTCTTCGCTCTCCCTCTTCCAATCTCACATTCATCTCTCCTACCTCCCCATCTCTGCTGCCACACATGTGGTCTCACAGCTCGCCGCCCTCGCCCACCGCCAAGCTTACGTGCACGCAATGAGCCACTTACATGTGCGCATTCGGTCGTGGGAGCGAGACGCGAAAAGCGGCTGCATTCGGTAAGCTATTCGATGTTTTAAAATGAAAAGGGCGAAATAGAAGGAAAGGGATAACTGGGAGTATCATTGTATCGCTCGCTTTAAATGAAATTGATACCTTATTGTAAGAAAGAGGGTCGAGATCATTATTTACCTTCATTAGCTTTTTCCCTCGCATTTTGCTCACTCGTTTTCTCATCAATACTGCCTTCCAGAATCATCCCCACTCACTTTTTTTCTCTTTCTATTCCTTATTCTCTTTCTTTTACATGTGTTCATAAACAGGTTTTTAGTGCAAGTGAAGTCGCTTAATTCCATGAATCCAATTCCTCCTGCTAACTACACCAATCGCGCTTCGACTAGTGGCGCTGATGCTGCAGCCCTCACTCTACCGCACCATCCGGGAAATCTCCATCGCGATACTAGTAGCAGCAATGGCAGTGGTAGAAGCAGCGTGAGTGGTGGTGGGAACGATGCCCAATATAGTACTGGCTCTGGAAATATAAACACTGCGGTGCGTTTGTGCTGATCATGAGGATACAAATAATTTAGAATAGAGAAGTCGCACATGAAAATCCCACTTAAGCACTTTGATCTTTCCCTGTCTTTGTTTACTTTCGTATGAGTATGAAAACTTCATTTTGGTTGCTAGACTACTTCATTCGATTAAAACTCCTTCTTTGTCCGTTTCAACCAATGGCTCATATCGTTTGCATCTTATTTTTCTTCTTCTTTTTCTTCTTCTACTTCTTTTCTCGTATTGTTGGTATGACCGTCTTAGCCTCACCCTTCATCTCTTGATTCGGGTGCCTTGCTTCGTTCTTTCCTCTACTCTTAATGATAACACCTACGAATTTCTCTATACCTACAAAAGGTGCGCCGCCGTTTTTCCGAGTTCGTCGACCTGGCGTCGTCGCTGCACTCGTCGTGGCCGCTGCCCCCCAAGGGTGTTTTGGGCAATAAAATATTAGGGCTAACCTCGGCCGAGCTGGCGAGCCGCGCTACAGCACTCGAAAGCTTTCTGCAACATGTAGCGGACACGGTACTGCAAGAGTTGGAGTTTCATTCTTGTTTTTTACTAGTATATTCTCATTGAAAATGGACATAAGTTTTTGCTTTGCCACAAAAGTCCTCTTATGCGTCTTCACGCTTCGCCTCTTTTTTTCCTGAATATTACCATATGCATAACATTTTGTTGATCTCACGTGCCTTTATTCATTTTATTTATCTTCTTCTTCAATGTCAATATAGGTGGCCGTAGAGCGTTCTCTTGCCTTGCGGACCTTCCTTGAACTACCGTCTTGGCAAACATTTTCCACCCAGCAACAGCACCAGCAGAACATTACTACTTCTATGATTGCTAGTAATGCCATTCCGAATGCTGCGAAAAGCAACGGCAGAAGCGGCAACAACAGTAACGGCCACACAGCCCAACCTTCAGATCATCCAGTATCTGGCAACACAGCCAACACCGCAAGTGAACCGCCACTACCACTACCACACTCCACAGACGATATTGCTCTGCTGTCGCCGAGAGTGCTGTTTCCCTCTTCTTCTTCTTCGTCTTCTTATCATCCTCCTATCCTGCCGCTTGCTGTACACACCTCGACCTCACCCGCACATCAATTGCAGCACCAAAGCTATCCGCAACACCGGCAGCAGCAGCACTTGCCATCTGATGAGCCTGTCTCTACCGAAGGTGCTAGCCATGGTGATGAATCAGCATTGCCGACGCCGTCTTTGCTCAGTGGCTGTGGAGATGGTCACGATGATGATACCGCTGGCGGCAGTAATTATGACAACGATGAAAGTGACTCGCGCGATACCACTGTGCTCTAAGAACAACAGAACAATAAATTTTATTCGCGTGCTAAGTACTAGATCTGGATACCTGAAGCCGAATGTTAGTAGGGCTGAAATGGCTTTAAACGTGGCTATTTTGGGCATGGTAACTTACTTAGTGATTTCTCATAAGCTCTTCGAGGCGAATGCGGTATATAGTATATAGCTGATAAATTATCAAAGGGAAAAGTTCCACCTATAAGCAAATAACAATTCACTTCCATGAAAGTATCCATCTTGAGCTGAGCTGCGATTGTGAAAGTTTTCGATTACTTTATTCTCTATCTCTATGTCCTGCTTTTGCCTTCCCTTTCAGGGTCCAGGACTCAGGACACAGGACTCAGGGGATGGCGTTTTTTTTGGCTTCATGAATTTTGAGTCCAGTTTACTGCTGGGCAGATGTAATTCTTAGCGCCCATGCCAAATGCCGTAAGTCTTCATAAAATAGATCAGGAACGGCAATTAGGAACGCGATGAAGAAGAAGGTGAATGTATCGTGCACTGCAGTGCATTACACGGGAAGCAAAGTACATAGGTAGGTAAATCTGCTGAATCATACGTGGTTATGTATAAGTTATGTGTATATTTTCCCAAGCCAAGATACATATTAGCTGGGTGGCTTCATATTTCCCTGCTTGTTGCGGTCACCTTTTTCCCTCTCCCCATCGCTTTTAAGACAAAGATTTACAAACGATGAGGAGTGCGCGTTGTTGTCCGTTGGAGCGGACATTTGGTTTTCTCCACGTGCTGAATCAGGGGTGAGCTGAGACCCTTAGTCACAACAAGGAAGTTTGTATACCGTAGTCAACCCTCATTTGTGCCCTCCAGGTAAGTCGAGCTGCAAGATCACGGTATAATCAAAACAAGCGGACAGATAGAGAGATAATAGCCGGCGAAATCGAAAGTGGGTTGGAACCCGGAAAACCCGCGGTTTTCTTGGTTACTGAGAGCAAACGATGTGCACTTGAAAGTGCTTCTTAATTTTTCTGATTTGCCTGTAGGTTACAGGGGAGATTTTTTCCTTTTTGAGCTTTTTTTGCAGCTTCTTTGCAGCTTTGCAGCTTGCAGCTTATTACTGACACATGAAGCCTATCTAACTTCTAACCCAGCATAGAACGGATAATAAACGACGACGTAAACTCTAGTCAAAGAGAAGAATTAAGAGAGCTACTTCAGAGCGCTTCAGCTGCAATTACTAGACAAGAGATTTCGGTTGCCCGCAATCTCACAGAAGACGAGACAGCTGGGCCTACTCTAGCTAGTAGCCGCCGCCATGGCCGATAGCATTTCAGCCTCGCCGTCAGAAGCTCCAACTCTAGCGCCCACCCATGCGCCCACTACGGTGATAGGGTCTAGCATTGCTAGCCTCATGCAATGGCTGAGTGTGGCCGAGTATTTAGGTGCGTGCTCTGCTTTTGGTTTGTTCCTTTCGTTTTAGAACGATGAAGGAATGCTGGACCGTTGATAGAAGTTGGGACGTTGAAAGTAGTAAAGAACTTTTTTGTCTCTTTCTTGCGCCTAAAACTCGTTTCTGAACCGTGCTTGGCAGGTACCATTTTGTTGGTAGTCGTCTTCGCAACCTACTATTTCTTCCCCTGGCTCTTTCGGCGCAGACTGCAACGCTATTTCGAAGCTTTCTCTCAGAAGGAAAACACAGAAGGTTTGTTGGACGGGAGGGAAAGCTAAGAATAGCGTACAAGCATAGCTAAGTGCTAATGAAATAATTCGGATAAAGTCTACCTTATGTTCTTTGTGAGTTTTCGGCTCTAGTTCGTTTGAATCCCTTCAGTAGCCTCCACATTACCCTTGAACCTACCACTTAACATATACCGCTGCGTATTTACAGCGCCAACGTTTGCCTTGGCATAACTCTGCTGCTTGCATTCAATTGCTACGCTTCCTCACAACCTCCGTGGACACCCACACACACCACTAACGCCCCTCGTATTTTTGGGCCACTCAGGTCGGTCGAGCAACGACGAGCTCGAGTTAGTCGAAGGAAATGACCGAGAATGGGTGGTGCGGCAGAAAGCATCGTTACCTTCCGACAAACATAAACACACGCCGCCCCGAGGCCCTACTGCAGGAGGCAGCGCACACAACAGCAGCAGCAGCGGTGGTGGTGGGAGTCGGAGCAGTTTAGGCAGCAGTTTCTTGGGGAGATACAGCAGCAAGATCCGCGGCAACATCGAATATATGGCGGTGGGCACACAGAGCAGCAGCATGGAAGAAGCACTGCCTTGGGATTTGAATGGAGACGACGACGAGGAAGATGGAGACGAAGATTATCACGACGACGACGAAGTTACGTCGTGTGAAATATGAGACACTACGTGGCAGTGGTTGAAAGCAGCTTGTAGCCTGAAGTAGCAACGTAGCTCATAGCCCAAGTAAATTTAAAGACAAAAGGGCCACATGAATATTTTCATGTAGAGCCTTAGTAAGAGCTACAGCACCAGCACCAGCACCAAGCTCGAGATCACTTATTTGAAAGCCCGCACAAGCGGAAGGCCAAGTACACGTATCGGCGCTTCTCGTGCGCATGGCCAGTGGTAATTAAAACTACTTTTGAGTATAAGTCATGTATAAGTTTTATAAGTATGTGTATAGGTATAAGTATGAGGAAATTCAGAACATAGGGACACTCTTTGTTTTAGTAATACGTATTAAGGCTGGACCGATACGATACGCAAATGGACTTGGGATTCAAGAAATGCGGCTGCCGCTGCTCCAATTGCGTTCCGAAATGAGGAGCTAGCACCAATCCTTTTCCCTAAAGGAAGGCTCAATGAAGTGCAAAGCTTGCTCCTGCTGATGCCACATCTCCTCTTCCTCCCTTATCATCTTCTTCTTCTTTGCTGTCCACCACTTCTACCAAACCCGGCGCTGCCACTACGAAGCGGCAAGTGATTTGCGCGGCAATCGGCGACTTGGTAATGGTGAGAGCCCTCTGGTGAGAGTTGAGCTGCTCGAGCACCAGTCGCGTGGAGACACAGTGGTGCCAGCTGTTGCCGAGAGCGGGAACCACATTAGCGCCTAACCTAGCGTCTGACGAGGATAAATTGATCGAGATTCCTCCTTCTCCTCCATCGGCCATGTGTTGCTGCTGTGATCTCATATTGCTTCCTCCATCTCCTCCTCTTCCTCCTTCTCCTTCATTATCATTTTTCTCGAGGGCCCAATTGTTGGATGAGCCGCCAATCACTGTGAGCTGAGCTGGAGCCAAGGATGAGACACTGCTGCTGCTGTGCGGGTGGGTACTATCGTAGCTGTCGCTCATGTTGGCCGTGACCTGAAACATGAAGAAAAAACAAGAAAGTCAAGAAATTTGCGAGTGTCGAAGCAAGAAACGTAAATTTAGTTTATGAAAATAAGAAGAATATAAAGCAGTAAAAGAGGGACTGTGACAACACAAGGAGAAAGGAGCAAGAAGAAACAAGAACTGGCACAACATCACCCCTACAACTGATACCCTTCACCCCCCAACCTTCCCCCCCTTTATACACACCTGGTTGGTGATCAGCACGACCAAGTTGAAAGTGTCAGCCAACCGCTTGAGAGCTGCTGCTTGCGCCGTGAGGGCGTTGGCGCGCGATGAGGAAGAAGAAGAATAGGAAGAAGCTCCTAAATGATTGGTGTTCGAAGAGGAAGAGGAGGATGCTGCTGCTCGACTGTTAGGGTTTATGTGATGTTGCCCGATGCTAGCAATGCTGCTGCTGTTATCATCTTGATGATGAAAGTCGTTGCGCGCAAGGGCAGCGATGGAATCGAGGACCAGGACACCGACCCGGTGTTCGATCAAGAGGGACTCGAGGTCCTCGAGGCGGGTCTGTTGGGGGGGGGGGGGATGGAGAGGGGAGAGAAAGAAAGGGAGAAGGAGAGAGATAGGATACAATAGCGCGTGGATATGAGCTGACAGAAAAGGGACGAAAACATGTAAAATGCAATTCCCAAAATAGATTGGTGCAGACCGTGGGCATTCCATTTACATTCTTAACCTCTCTCTGTCCTCCCTTTCACTCTCTATTTCATATCCCCATTCCTAATTTCACAATCAGTGAAGATCGATTATTTCTTTACCATCAGATCGTGTGACTCGTCCACTGGTATCACATTCACACGCCGCAAGAGGTCTTCGATTCTAGCTTGGCTCACCACGGCGTCATCATCATCATGGTCGTACGAGAGAGAAGATGCATCACCGGCTCTACCAAAGGAAGTGTTCTCGTCGTTGTCATTCTTGTAAATGTTGTTGCTGTTGCTCTGATGGTGCTCGGATTGAGCGCTAGAGCCGTCACCAATAACGCTGCTGTGGTTACCATTACTGCTGTAGCTGCTGCTGCTGTGCCTACTGTTGCTGCTGTGTCTGTTGCTATGGCTATTGCTGTTGTTGCTGTGCCCGTACCATTCAGGAGAGCGCGCCCTCGCGATTTCGACCAATCTTGCCGCAGAAAACTTGCGTTCTGTGTCCAAATATAATACGCCCGTGCCTGACGACAGTCACACGGGCAACGGAAAAGAAGGAGAATACGAAGAAGAAGAGCAAGAAATTCAATTTATCTGTTTCCCTCTCACAGTCTTGACTTTTATCTCTCTTATTCTAGTACAGTCTTACTCGGAAAAAGGAGGAGAATTACACACACTATCAATTCATCAATCACATATACAAACCTGTGCATTCAGTAGACAAACAAACAAACAAACAAGCAACGCACACACAATCACAAACAATCAAGTCAACGCACACACAATCACAAACAAACAAGCAAACAAACAATCCCAACCACCTCAATTCCCTCATCCAATCCCAGTCTACCTTCCCCGAGCCCGCCCAGTGACTCCGGCACCCCCGCCATCGCCGCCACGCTCAAGCACAGCTGCGTCTTGCCAGCCCCCGCGGGCCCTACCACTTCGGACAGGGTGCCTCGGCTCAGACCGCCTCCTAAGGCCAAATCCACCTGTAAGAGCGGCAGTAGGAGGAGTAGGTATGGTAGTGGTAGTGGTAGTAGTAGTAGTAGTAGTGGCAGTAGTAGAAGGATGAGGAGGTTAAAAAGGAGGAGGAAGAGGAGTAATGTATAGTAGCAGGACGAAGACGAGGAGGCGAGATACATGTAGTGGTATGAAGGAAGCTCATAAAAGGGCAAAGGAAATGGGACACAGATGAGGCTGACAAGTCAAGAAATTTGCCGTGCTTGTCATAGTCATACCGAAGGGAGCTGCAGCGGCAGAAAGGCGCGCGCACCTCCCGAGAGGCGGTTGAGCAGCATCTCGTTTGCGCGCCGGATCTTCGGGGCTGTGCGGCCAGCTACATGTGCCACCAGCTCCCGGGTGCGCTTCAATCGCATGTATGCACACGCCAACACGCACGCGCAGATGCAAACGTGAGCATATGCACACACACATACACACAAATGCACAAAAAATGGTGTTACAAGCGTTCATGCAATCTTGAAAAACCCAACACGTAAAAATGAGTGCAAAAAACCTCCGAGTTCAAATCAAATGCTAGCTTCAACGAATGAGATAGAAAACGCTTTCAGGGTTTGAAAAAGCTACTCGATGAATTCAGGCAACGGGGCACAACAAGAAGCCTAGCGCTTGATGCCTAGTTTCGGATGGTAAAACCTTGAGGCAAAGATCGCCAGAAAACATGAGCTGGGGCTCTGAACTGTCGATGATGTCTTCAGCTGTAAGCAATCCTTTTAATGATTAAATGTACGGACACGGAAGAGAAGATTAGCTTACACACTTGTGCAAGTCAGGTGCAATACTAGTCTCGAATACGCGACCATGTGTTAGTCGCGAAGAAATCAATGTATACAGCCTCGTTAGAAGGTTAGATAGGCGCCTCAAGCAGCGTCTCAAGACTATTTCTAGACCTAGTTGAACTTCGCAAGAGATAGCATCAAGAATGTCTCACCTGCATTGTTAAGCTTTCGAACTAACTCAGGATCTAGGCCTAGTCGCGTGAGTGACTTTTTCGACATATCCTATTCTTAAAAGTTTCTACAGCTTTGATGAAGTGGTTATTCACAAAAATAGGGACGGCACGTTGCTTTAACGTCGCTGGCGGCTAGCGGTGAGGCAACATTTTTTTCGTCTGCTTTTAAAACATTTTTCGTCTGCTTTTCAAACATTTTTCTTTCATCATCAGATCATCAGTCGTCAGTCGTCAGTCGTCGGTCCAAAATGGCAGAGTGCTTGCAGTGCTCGGTCGCTTGTCGCTTGCATCTTCAAAAAGCAACACCAAGGTGTCAACTCTATCATCTGCTCCGCAGCCCCTTACCCTAGATTCGTTAGCCAAGTCTAGCAGCAACATCAATCACTGTTAGTTTGAAATATAATGCGTTCCATCACCAGGTAAATTGTATAGCACACTTATGCTCCAATTAGAAACCTCAGTGATAGCTTCATCTGTTATGATCTCGCTTGCTTTAGCTAGAATGCATCAACTGCCTTGAATCTCCGCCAGAGTATCACGAAGACATTTCTTTTCCCTGCCGAAGGCTGCGCATTAAAACTTTTGAACATTCGTTTTCTCTAGGCTAGCAACTCCAATTCACAGAGCTCGAGCAGTGGTGCTTGCTAGCCACTTGCGTCGACCTTTTTCCACGAGCTTTTATTCCGTAGACACCCCTCAAGCGGATGTCCGAGAAGGCACTTGGATTACGGTAAAGGCCGGTCTTATTATTAAAAAAAAAAAAAAAAGGCATTCTACAGTTCCTAGACAATTGTTATGCTTTGTGCTATCAGCTATTAGTTTGACTATCACAATTGTCTGCTGCTGAAGTGCTGTTGAGTCACTTTGTACCTGTACAGTATTTGAATCTACACGAAGAGATGGGAGTAGGGTGCCTACTCTTCTCGTATTTTAGATTGGTGTTCATAATGGCAACCTTATTCTTCACCTCCAATTCCTTGCGCATCAGCCCCCTTGTTATACCTCTCTCTCTCCTCCACATTAGGGCACGGTGCTGGACCATAGTGTCGACGTGACTGCTCTTGAAATCGGCTCTCAAATTGACCCTCCGTACGAGACCACGGTAGACAGCTCGTTTCGGGACTTGTGGTTCTCAGCTTTCCATTCCAACGACCGCGTGAACGTAAGTGCAATGGAGTGAGGGTAAGAGTGAGAGTGAGAAAGATAGATAGATGGAGTGCATGTTTGAGATATATGGTGAGAGGGCACATCTGTATCGTGTGCTTGAGAAAGTATACTGTTGCTACAGCTGCTGCTGCTACAGCTGCTGCTGCTACAGCTGCTGCTACAGCTGCTGCTGCTACACTGTTGTCTATTTTCTATTGCATCCCCCCCTTCTATTCACGTACTACCTCGCCACGACGACCATACCTCTTGCTGCATCATCAATGCACTCGTCTACCCTACCTTGACCATTCGAAATCACCACCACAATAAGCCAAGAACTAACAACTAACGATAACAACGAACAACGATCAACTATACCAACGCCACCCGCAGGTGTCTACGCCATTTGCGAGGCGGCTAGGCCTCCAGGACGCGGTGCTTCCCATGAGTTTGATGCTGTTTCTAACGGGTAGCATGACTCATGCCGACAGCGCTAAAGTGCAACTGGGCTACCGTAAAGCGACTTACCATTGGCCGGCGTTCGCCAAAGACTCGTTCACACGGAGCTTTACTCTGATCAACAAGCGGGACACGTCGGTCAGATCTTTGACTTGTTCTTTGTTTTTTAAAACAGAGGTGTCAGCTGGTTTATGTGTACATTCTATGACCTGCCATGACGAGTTCACTGTTCACTTTTCGTTGTATGCTCTTTCATGTCATTTTGAAACTTTTTTATTCATCTTCGTTCTCCTCCCCCCCAACCCTATATATATTACATCAGGACGGGCTTCACGTGATTGCGGAATTCAGCTGCGTGCTCAAGAACCAGCGGGGGAAAGTTGTGTTTACCACCAACAAATCGATGCTCTACGACAAAACTGCCCCCGACAAGTACACCAGCGGCCTCCCCCCTCTGCCTTCTCCTTCTTCTTCGTCTTTGAAACAGAACAGCAATAATGGAGAAGCAGAAGGATATGCCCGAGTCGCCCCTGCAGGGTCCTACGCTCGTACCTCTTCTGCCTCCTCTCATTCGTCGTCGCACTACGACGATGATTCCGTAGGCAGCCCGCAGGTACCAAAACAGGGGAGCTCTTCCTTATGTGTGTGTGTGTGTTTGAAAGCATGTGAACTTGTGCGGACACTCTTTGACGTGAATGTGCTGTTACATGTGACCACGCGCGTTTTATCCAATACAAACACTTTCGTCTCCTCGTATGTCAACCTCTCCTTCCCTTGAAGCGCACACACATGTACCCTTTCTTTTTTCGCATGCATCCTCTCATTTCTCCTGACCACCCACCACTATATTAGGGCGGCCTAGGGGTGGATACAGGGGGCGGCGGCGGCAAAGGCGTGGGATTGGACGGCTGGGCGCCGCACGCGCTATGGCAACACCTGTCCGAGTCGGTGAGTGAATATGATGGTGTGATGGTGGTGGTGGTGGTGATAATATTATTATGACCACGAGTGTACACGTATAGAGCACTTGTGGGGTGGGTGAGAGAACGTACAGAATAGAAAGGAGGAGAGGTTTTAATATATTGTGCACGTGCATTGCGGCAGCACTGCTCTCGTTGTTTGATTTTGTATCCTTTCCTTGTGTATGTGTGTTATGTGTACCTGTCTGTTTCTTTCTCCCTGGAATGATGCACACGCTCTCACACCTGCACATCTTCGCTCATCGCACTATTACCCATGCATCTTCATCTCACACCTCGCACACTGCACTCTATTCTATTCACCTCACTCCTTCTCATATCTCATCCCACCCAACAACAGGCGACTCGGCTCAGCGCGATTGGCGAGTCCCAGTCCTTGACCAAGCTCCGCCCGGGGCAGCTGATTTTGCACTCTACATGTAGGCCGCTGAGCGCCACGCAGTCGATGCAACTGAGCTCTTTGGCGCGACTGACCCACGCGAGGTTTGTGTGTGTTTGTGTGGGGGGGGATAGGGGGGGGGGTAATAGATAAAAGGCATGCATGAATGTATGCATTTGTATGGTATAGAGTATGAATGAAGAATTGAAGGAAATCAAGCGCATGTAGACATTGTAGGCACTACGTGAGCTGTGCAGTTCCTTTCTTCTTCTTCTTCTTCTTCTTCTTCTTCTTCCTCTTCTTCTCGTTCTAATGGTAATTCTTCTTCTTATGATATCTTTATTCACTTCTTCATTGTTTCTAATCCATCCGTACACCCTTTCGCCTACATGCATCTTTCAAACATATTCTATTCTATGTTTCTATTCTATTCTAAACTGCCACAGGCACTTCAACCACCACGTGTACAACTTCGACGAGATCTTCATTCCCGGCGGCCTGGTGCTGGGCTTAACCTTATCCGCGGCCAACCGAGACTTGCACGAAGTGCTGCACGAAAACTTGGAAGAGGTAAGCCTGTGGTTGTGTGTGTGTGGGGAGATATGTATAGGCTGGGTGGGAGGTACAGTAGGTAGGTGCTTAGATAGGGCAATAGTTGTGACAAGAGGAATGTAATATCAGAAAATTGGTGTCTGCTGGCAGGCCACTTTTATGTTTAGTTCTTCGTGACGTCTTCTCGTCTACCCATCCTCAACTCCTCTTTCCCTTTTTCCCTCTCATTTCACTCATTCTTTCTTCTCTCTTCCACCTTTCTCCCTCTCCTTTCTTCTCCCTATTTCCTCTTTTACATGTACAGGTGTCCTTCGTGCACAACGTGCATCCTGGCGACACCATTGGCGCCCTAACTTTCGTGACCAACTTGGAAGAAAACATTGCTGGGAACTTAGAAGCGGTACATATCGAGAGAATTAGATAAAGGAAGATGAAACAGAGAAATGATAATGAATGCAATCACCGTAAAGTTTGCTTGGTCAGGTATCTTTTACTACCTATGTTCATTTCATCGCATCACCCTTGATTCTTTCTTTCTTCTCTTTTCTCAAATCGTATGAGTCTCCCATTATCATCTACTCAAGCCCCATGCATACATCCTGATCTCCCCCCCTCCCTCCCATCTCTACCTCCCTCTGTCCCGCCCTATCAGGTCACCTTGCGCACGATCGGCGTGAAAAACGTCGATGTGGCACTAGAGTTGCCCGGCGTGGCATTTCCTGGGGAGCTTTTCACTGGCGACATGGCCTCGGTAGGATCAAGGAGAGTTAAGAGTATTATTGCACATGTAGATAGATTAGTGGTACAGAAGTAGTTTGTAAGTTGTAGTATGTGTGAGGGTGTGAGAGGGATATGTGCATGCGTGATTATGCTTGCAAGCGCGCATATGAGTTCAACATACACATGTCCATTCAAATTAAATAGGGAAACGGATTTGGAAAATACTTCCCTTTAGAAAAACAGGGAAAGATGTCCCATCGCACTCTTTTTCCTTTTTTCGTTCTCCTTTTTTTTTTTTTTTCACCGTATTTGCCTGCTTCCAACTTTCTACCTGCCTTTCCACAGAGCTACCGGAAAGAAATCGAAGCGACCTGCGCCACCAAATGCCCAGAGTTGAGTGGCAAAATCGTGTGCGTGGTGGACCGCAAAGTGCTGCGGCAGGCCCCGTCCAGCCAAACTTTCCTCCTTTAAAGCGGGGGGGGGGGCGATAAGGGGGCGAACTGGGTTTATATGAAGGATCTGTAAACAACGCGGAATGGGCAATGAGAGGCAGAAAGGATGATATTCACTGAAAGAAATGAGAACTAACCCAGCTCCCCTGCACTCCGGTCAAACGAAGATGCGCGCGCTCCTGCGCATCTTCAAATTATCCGATGAGCACTCGCGCATATGAATACCACTTGCGAGTCTAGTCTAGTCTAGTTAATACTCCCAAAAATACAAAGAAACACCACCGTGGCATATAGCAACAGAAAAATGTAACCTTCAGAACAAGTCTGACTGGGCTGAGTGTCCTTTTGCGTAATGCAATCGTAAATTGTAATCATTTTCTCTCGAGGTGAGAGTCCTTAACGATTAAAGATCAAACAGCGTAAGCAAGAAAGGTGATATCGCAGTATCGCAGTGTGTTACATCAAACGCGCCCATTGATTAACAAGACTTCATGTCTCACATGACACATGCCACATGGCGCTCATTGATGATTGATGGTGCACTAAGACTCAATTTGAGGAAGAGGAAGTCAAAATGTGCCACGTGAAGTGTCCCCCCTGTACTGTATCCCGCGAAGACAGAAAGCTTGAAGAAGCGGGAGGGAGAAGGAAATGAACGAAGGCAGAAAATGCGTGTTGTGGTGTGTGTAGGCCCGTCTGATCACCCAGTCTACCAAGCTACTAGTGCAGCCTAGCTAGCCGAGGGCTAGCCATTCAGCTATGATCAAGAAATGCTCTAGAGTTGTGAATTTAGTGCTTGCGTAGCTTTTCTCTCCCCGTCATTGTCATCACTAGCTAACTATGGCTGCTGAAGGAGTCACTAACGAAGACGAGATAGGACGGCGGCGCGCGTCATGCGCCTCGTCGAGTCACTCGTACACCTCGAAGATACCTGAGGTTTGTCTAACTTACTTCGCTACGCTTTCTCTTACGACTTCAGCGACCATTTACTTTTCTAGTTAGCTAGGTAGTAGCCTTGATAGTAGTATTCAGTGATACTTCGTCGACGATATGCTCTTCAGTTCTTGAATTCGGTGTGCCATCTATAGGTGCCAGTTCTCTCAGCATTGGATGCGGAAGCAGCTCGTTTGCGAAACGAGCTCATTCTCATTGACGTGCGCACTGAAGGCGAGCGCGCTGTAAGCATGCTGCCAGGTGAGTTATTTGGCTTCGGATAGAGAAATGCTTGATTAGGTCGGTGTTAGATTTACATTGTTCTTGTCACCGGATCCTCTTATTTTTTGTTCTGGCACTGGTATCTAACTTCAAGCGTGAGCTATAGTGGGAAAGGAGAGAGTTAAGGAAATACATACTTGATTGCTTCAGCCACATCAATGTGCTTGCTTCATTGATATCATCCTCGCGCAGGTGCCCTCACCGCTGAAGAGTTCGAATCCCAATACCAAACTTCCGACGGCACTGCTGCTGCTGCTGCTGCTGCATGGGCGCTTCCTGCCAACACAATAGTGGCGCCTTACTGTACGTAAACGTCCATACCGACTCAAAAGCCTAACTTATTTTTCCATTTCCTTTCCTTCTCCATGCATTTCTTCGTAACTTACGGCACCTTTAAATTGCATGGATTCATGGTATACTTTACTTGTGCATTGCCATGGCCGCAGGCACGGTTGGGTACCGGAGCGGGCTTTACGCGCGAGACAAACTTCTGAAGTCAGGGTACTATATTGGTGCATGCTTAGGTTCTGTCTCCGACCTCATCTTCTCTAAACTGAGCATGCACCTTCTCCAACACTTGTGTCCTTTCCTTTGGAGCACGGGTTGTTGTTTTTACCAAACCCTTTTCGAAACTACGCTCATCTTGTACCCCTTTTTTATCTTCTTGTTTCTTGTATGTGCACTTTGCAGGGTTCCTGCGTCTCAAGTTTTCAACCACGAAGGCATTCTCATGCACACGTAAGTGCATGTGTGAACCAAGCACTATACAGAAGCACTCGGAGAAATTATCCCTCGTCGATGAAACTCACCTGTAGCTTACGCGTGTGTTTCTTTCCAGTCATAAACATGCCTTACTCGCCTGTGCTATTTCCTTTCGTTTCTCCCATCATTTTCGTGTTTGTTCCCTCAGATATTTGGGCCATCCACTCGAGAAACGTGCCATTGCCTCCAATGATTCAACCAATCAGACTCCAGCGCAAACTTTTGAGGTTTTTACTTTCCTATTGGGAAATTGGCTGTGCATGCGTGATTTTGACTACTTTGAAAAACTTCAATGAACATTTAGGCCTTCTGATCTCTTTTTAGACCTATCAACAGATTTTTACCCCTATCCCGACCTCATCTACTCTTGCCTTCCTTTCTCTCTGGGTACGCATTCGCTTTGTTGGGACATGCGCAGGTGCACACTTACGCATTTCCTTGGAGTGGGTTAGCGAACCCTTTGTTCACCGAGCGCTACTACAGCAGCGCTGACTTGATGTATTCGACCTGCAAAAAGACGTGTGAAATAATGTGATGCGTTATGAAGCAATGCTGTTCTTCCGCGCAAGGCAGCATAAACTCGAACTGATACAAGCCTTAATAACGAATAACACAGAATCCAAAGCTGCAGAAAGATGTAGGAATGCGCGTGCGTGTTGCTGCGCAAGTCGAAATCCCGGGCATGTGCGCCTTCTTTGCTCCTCTTCTGGTATTAGCAACTCCCTTTGTGTCAGCTGTTTTGCTTCAATTTTCTTTCTATTGGCCTTCTAACAATGGCTCTCGGGGCCTGTGTCATAATCGCAAAGACGTAAAGAGGTTAGTCAGTAGAGAGCAAGAAGCATAATACTTAAATCCCCTCGGAAGCGGAGCCTGCCCGCAGCATTGGCTTCTGTGCCATTTGGGTTTGTATTAGTTCGAGTTCGAGTTCACCTGCCTATGAATTTGATTTGAAGCCAGACTCCAGTTATTTCTGTGTCCGTAAAGCCACGCAAAATATTCCACGGCAAGCAGCGAAGATCGGTTCTTCTAAAATCTTTTTTCAAAAACAACTTAAGGTCGATAGCTCCTTAGCTTTAGCTTTGATGGCAAAGCGAAATATGGATGTAAAAAAAGTGGAAACCGCGTATATTCCTTACGGCGCTAATTGATCTGAGGTGAAAGCAGGGTTATTGATAGAGTGCTGGGCCCGATAATGCATTCGCGAACGTGGGAATGGGAAATCGCTGTGCACTGTACTCATTGCACAGTTACTGTTTACTGTTTCGTTTGACCGGTCCCTGTAAATCGGGATTCGGGATGCGAGAAAGAGGATGATGTGATGTCAACCCCCGAATCTCGGACAAATCATCACTGTGCATCAATCACTACTTCACTCGTGTCCTTGAAGCAAAGATAAGCTTCATAAATAGTGGCAAGAGCGTCAAGAAATCTAAAAACAATGATGCTGGCGACAATTCTTCTAGGCCTGCTTGCGCAAGTTCAGGGCATGCACGACTTCTCTCTGATCAGCAAGCCTAGCTTGGACCTTCTTACTCACGTACGATTTTTGTCTTTTTCTTTTCTTCTTTTTCTTACAGTCGTCATCAAGAGTTGTCAAGGTTTCACCACTGCATGTCAAAATGTGTACACTGCCCCCTCTATTTAATTTGAATCTTTTATGATAAACCCTAACTTCGTCTTATCATCAGACCGCCACGGAGCCGAAACACGCATCGATGCCAATGCCCTCGGCGGTACTGCGAGTGCAAGGTGGAGGACAATCGAGGCCCAAGGAGTTAGCAGCGATCAAAAAGACGCGGCACAGCACAAACCCTACAGTTGAGGATCAAGAAATGCAATTCGCATTATCTGCTTGGACCCTTTCCAGCGGCTGAGCCTTTTCTAGTCTTCGACTTCTTCACTTTGTCTCGTCTCCATGCACTTTGTCTTCATGTTTGTATCTCTGCACATCTTCATTGCTCGCCAACAAAAGGCCCCTTCAATACTCGGATTATTCTGATTAGTAAGAGGAATTGCTGCTGTCTTCTTGTCGATTTGGTTAGGGTGACTTCATCCTGCCCGAAATCTTTATTAATTCTCGGATTCAAAATTGCACGCCAGAAGCACTTACTGCTACCGTACGGCTTTTCTATTCTCGCACTTCATTTCGAATACCAAATATATCGATTAAGCACTGGCGATGCAAATACTTTTTCACACGCTCAGGACTATTCATAAGCTATTTCCCTAAGCTCTTGTTTATTTAAATGCCACGGTTAAGGGTTTAAGGGTTAGGGTTAGAAGAGCGAAGAGCGGAAGAGTCAGGGTTGCGTTTCCCGTTTCCGCGGAATTCACGCGCGAGGGATAAATTTTTCACTTCACGCGGGAATTCCGCGGTTTTCCGCGGAATTCACGTGCCCGTATATATACGGCATAATATTCAAATATACGGCAAATACAGGGGATTTGGTGTACTTTTGGGGCTTTTTGGTGGTGTTGTGCCGTTGTGTTCGTTGTGCCCCTTGCGTGTCGCCTTTTGTGTGGTGCGCGCGTCTTTCTCAATTAAGTTCTACTGCGACTGCAATCTCGATATCGTGGTGGCCTGGCATAAGCTCGCACACCAAAACCCAGCCTTTCTTGTTGCCGTAGGCCGTAGGCCCTCTTGCTGGTCCATTCGAGATCAACCACGACGCGCC
>Ga0307930_1000530_pt1 | contig 30615 bp, 28 predicted proteins | sample OrgLakmetageno46_FD_203161 | JGI IMG/M metagenome (GOLD analysis project Ga0307930, IMG submission 203161) | Saline water microbial communities from Organic Lake, Antarctica - #46 | ecosystem: Environmental > Aquatic > Non-marine Saline and Alkaline > Saline | place: Antarctica: Organic Lake...
CTCAGCCTAGGGTGCACCTTTCGGGTTTGCCACTGCTCGTCGTCATCAAGGAAGGTTGGAAGCCACATGCTCGAGTTGACTAGCTAGGATTTGGTCACGTAACCCATCCTCTACAGCGCCTTCGGACGCCGATACACGAACTCGCTATGTCCTTGTTTGTTTATCGTATGGCACATATGCATTTTGGAGGCCCTGGGAGCGCCCTAGACCGATTTTCGGGGACTGCCATACTACCCACTGGTAGAGGTGGGTGGTGCTTAAATGAGTCAACTGGCAGAAAATCACGAGTACAGGGGTTAAAGGTTTTTGTGCGTTCCTCCTGTTTCATACCCACAATAAAACCAAGTGATAAAACCCTGGTCATTCAGATCTTTTGAATAAAGCTGTAGCGCCCTCTACGGCTTTTTGGGTGCTTTGCATGGGGTATATGTCACGTGCGAATGATGTTTCGCAAGCTGCTTTAAACCAGAGCTGCAACGGACGCGATGGTGAAAAGTTAGAGCGCAAAGAGCGCAAGAAGGCGTAAAGTCCAAGACGATCGAATGATAGATCGGGACATGCTCATACATGCTTGATAGAATTGGACATCCTACAACACATTCATGCAACACATGATGCACAGGTTGGATGACGTAGCACTAACAACAACATGATTTCAATAATAGATCAATGCCCACGCCGCGATGATTGACCGGGACTTGCTCATACATGCTTGATAGAATTGGACATCCTACAACACATTCATGCAACACATGATGCACAGGTTGGATGACGTAGCACTAACAACAGCATGATTGCAATACAAACTCGATGCCCACGCCGCGCACCCACGCCCGTTCCGTAAGCACGTGCGATAGTTTGTCTCTCACGCTTATCATCCACGACGACAGGACAAACAAACGGACAAACAGACAATTAAAACGGGTGGTGTCCTACTACCGTACTACGTACCGTAGAGGAGATAAAACCCTCTTTAATCCCCCCATGTAGACCTCTTCAAGGGAAGAGTACTGCGAATTCCTTCTTTTTATTATCCATTACGCCGTTTGGTTCTATTCTATCTTGAAAATGGAAGTCAAATAAACCCGAAATAAACCCGATATAAACCCAATTATACCAAATAAAACTCTGGCGATTTCAATTCTTGGGTTTGATGCCATCACTAGGAGAGAAGTACGTATACTACTGTAGTACCGTAGTGCAGTATGTGGTGAAGACGTGAAGACAAAAAGCGAACCTCGTTCAGCGTTCAGTCAGGGCGGTTCAGGCAAACCCGAGCTGAGCTGGGCCAGGGCACTCCTCATGAATCGAAGGACCCCGGGACGTAGGTTTACGAATGATGAGGAGTGGGGCCAGGGGATTCCTATGATGCCACCCTTCCCCTGTATAGCTACTAACACCAGTCCTCCCCTCGAAAGAGACGCGACGAAGATAGAAAAAAAAAACGAGCGCGAGCAGCCCTTGGTTTTTAAACCTGGAATTCATGATAGACCCGGTGGGATGTCCTATTTCAGCCCTTGGTTCCTTAACCAGACTTTTCTTAAAATGCCTAGAAATGCCTGTACTTAGTACTCATGTATATACTCATGCTGTTATTTGTCCCCTTGTAGCCTTCCAGGCCATGTGCTCGGCTGATCGGCTTCCTCACTTTGCTCTCCTTGAACGCAAGAGGACTGACCTGCGCTCTATTACTATGCTCTTTACGACTTTGGCTTGCGCGCAACGGCGCAACGCACGCGCGTGCACTTCTGCCCGCTGTTCAATACGCCCCTGAAACTGAACCTCGACCCTCCTTCTGATCTTACCGCGTGTCTCATGCAGCTCGGAGTCAGGCGAACCCGAACTCGAACTAATACAAACCCAGATGTAGAAGCTGGTCTGCTTTGTATTTCTTCCTGCTAGCCTTCTACATCCGGCTCTTCCTGCCGGCTCGGGGCCTGCATCGAATTATAAGAAGCCACTTCTGGGCACGCGTGCGTTGCGAAAACAAAGTAACATAGCAAGTGCGGAATGATTCTTGAGGGGGAGGGGCATTGGCCAAATTCCTTGCTAAAGAATGTCCGCTGCCGGTCACCTCCCGGCATTTGCCCTTTTATTTCAGTTAGCCCCCCGCCTCGTGAATGCTGCCTAGTTGGCATAAACAAGACTCCTCGGGCTGGACTAGAAAATTGGCTTGGGGTTTATGTAACCAAATCTGGGCGGTAAGCGGTCTCTTCGCCGAAATTTCTAGGACATAGGTTTCTATGCAACTGAAATATGCAAAAAGGCGGCTAACTGGCAGCTACCAAGAAAGCAGGAAGAAGGAGTTCGAAAACACAAAGATAGATGCTGCCACATGGCCTCACCACGTTCGTTGGGTAATTTAAGGCCGTTTTCGATGAGAGAACTCCCTACTGCAGGAACTTTCAGCTCTCTCGAAATTTTGAACACACTGTACCGCCCTCGGCACTATAATCGCATTAATCTGCGCGTAAAATTCGACGATTGACGTCGCTGTGGAGCAGCTTGCTTTAACGGCAGAGCCCTAAGTAGAGCTTCTCGGCTCTCTCTTGCTAAATCCTCTCTTGTCAACCGCACTAGGCCTAATTCATTAAGTGGTGCTTTATGAAAGTCATCTTGGCAGCTGCGCTCGGTCTGAGTCCAGCGCCACTCGTTAGCACTAGCACGGAAAAACTTCACCTGAGGAGATCATGCAATACACAAAAAAACAGAGCAATGTCACAACTTACGCTCTTAATCAAGCAAGATAACTGTGTATTGTGCGCATCATAAGAAAGCAACATTTCTATTGTGTCGCGCACGTAGTGATCATCTCACCTCATCACCCCAAAGACCAAAATCAGCAGCAACGTCTTCGTCTGTCACCAAGTCTTCATAACATAAACAGTCAAGCCCTCCCTCGTCGCATACACCAATTTGTGCAGTTTTACGAGCCATTTGCTGTGCGCGAGCTGGTGGGAAACGTGCCGCCCAGAACTCCATAACCACTGCTGAGACAGGAGGCACAGGAGGTAGAGATGGATGATGTGTGTCTGCACGTAAAGCTCTAGTGGGCTTAATGAAGCGGCTGCTGCCCACATCAAAGTTCCTGCCAGCACCATTTTTTTGTACGAGTAGATTGACATCTTGTGATTCAGACGTAATCGAGTTGGTAGTGAGTGCACTTTTTGCAGCAGCTTGATTTTTACTGCAATCCATTGGCGAGCCGACATGGATGCCTGCATCGAAGACTGCCTTCGATACTTCGTGACTACCCATCGACATACGTTGCTTGAATACACGGCCCCATGCACTATTCGATGACTTATTCTGAAGCACAGGCCTTGCCATGTGGCGCAGGGAATCAGTTGGACTTTCAAGCTTCAATTTCTCCCTGTCGTTCTTCAAGATGTCTTGATGGTAGATTCTTCCATCAAGCTCATTTTCTTCCTCATCTAGACTCAAGCTCCTTTTCTTCAAATCGTTTAGGTTAAAATCATCCTCGTCTAAATCCAAGCTTTCTTGCACAAATTCTGCGCGCTTCCTCTCCGTCTTGATGCCTTCATCCAAACTACTACCTAATATTATGGTCCTGGCTGAAGCACCGGCAACACCCGTGCGACCAGCGTCTAAAAGCCCACTCGCATTACTTGTTGATAGCCCCATTTTCTTTGTCTTATCAAGGCTGCTTAAGCCACCATCACCGCTACTGACCCCATCTTTGGCAATATCATTAGAAGCAAAGTAGGCATTTATGTGAGGAAATAGAGAGCGTGGTGAAGTTCCTGGGGCCTTGCGCTGCCGAAAGCTTGCGCTCTTTCCGTCGGTCCCCGGAATTTGGTGCTGAATCTGTTTGCAAAAAGGGAACCGAGAGGTAATATGAAATATGTACTCCAAGTAATCTCCGTCATTTTCATGTCAAAATGAGTTCGAAACCTTAGACTGAGTGCTCATAGCTGAAGATCGCGCCAGCTCGTTCAGCCCTTGTTCTTCATTGCGCTGCGCCGGAGTAGAGGGTTATCTACAAACTCCAGCATGCCTATAGTATGAAATCTCTTCGACTATGGGTTAGTGCAGAGCCTTGAGCCGTCAAGACTTTCCGCTACCACTTTGTTGACTTCATAGGAGTTTTGCCCCATATGTTTTTGAGTGTGATGTTTTGATACGCTGCTGTCAAATTGCGGGTGTCAAGTAAGTGTCAAGTCGTTCGTCGAGTCAGCAACAGCCCCAGTAGCCCTTTCCTCCCTGTGCGTGCTGTGTACAGATACAGACCTTTCCCGGAGAACACCAATACATACCACTCCACACTCCACGCACCATTACATCACAAAGCTATCCTCTGTAGTCTACATCCTCGAGATCTGAAGTCTGAGGATCGTTCTATCCAAAGAGCTTTGGATAGTACACATCGCATTAAGTTACCTCCTGATGGCAGAATGGAAACGGGAGTGGGCTAATGTGCTAGTCCTAGACCAGCCCAACGAAATAAGGATTTTCCGATTGAGAGGCACTTGAATTCGAAGTTTAGACTTGCTTCGAAATCTGCCTGGAGTTCGTATTCTTTCGGCACGGACCCTGAAGGGCCTGAATTAGAGGGCTACAGGCAGAAGGGGAGTGCGATACAATTTTGTAAATAAAAGCAGGAGAAGTACTTATCACGTTATCACAAGCATTTACCCGAGTGGAAGTGAGGTCATTCATCAGCTAGAACTATATCTTACTTCCTGTCGAGGATCTTTCTGAAGGAACTCCCGGAAACCCGCGGCTTTCTTGTCTCTTGCTTACTATGCCGAAATGCGATATCGAACTAACTCGAACTAATACAAACCCAAATCCAAATGAAACAGAGGCCAGTGCTGCGGGCAGAAGTGGTTCGGAATGATTCAAAAAGGGGAGGGGCATTTGCAATCATTCGCCAAATTCCTCGTATACATAGAAAAAGCAAAAAGCGAGTCATTTGTGGGTGTTACGCACTCCGCAGGATAACCATACCGATTTCTGATTTCTGAAGAAAAGCAAAGCAGCGCAAACTAGACCTGATTTCTGACTTACATGCATCACACACGAATTCACTACTGCCTACTGCGTTTTCTATGTATGGAATTGCCTTTGTTTACATTCGAGCTGTGTCTTCTATGTATGGAATTTGTGGGCTTCTCTTTGTTTGAGTTCGAGTTTGGAGTAATATTTTCATCTAGGTCCCTTACCTAATAAACCTAGTTCGCCTCGGGGGAAGGGGAGCTCAGCTCAGGGAGTTCTCTATCCCTCTTTCGTTACTGAAAATTCGAATAGGCGTTCACGTCCGAATGCACGAAGCAATAACTCGACCAAAGAGCTCGCTCGCTACGCGCATTCCGGCGTCTTTCATTTAATCCGTGAGGTTACAGAGGCAAGCGACGCCGTACATGACCCAGGTGTCTGGCGGCAAGTCGGTAGGGAGCTCCATCGCCACCACGAAATTCGTCGACATGCCCGTCGTGCTCAAGACGCCTTTCCGTTCCGAGGTCTTGTAAATGGGGCAAGCGTATTCCGCAGGGTCGCATTTGTGGCCTGCAGCGGGGGTGAAATGGACCATGGGCAAAGGGCAAAACATTTCCTTGGGCTGACTGACTTCGAGGCGTTGTTCGTCGTAGTTCCACCGTGCACCTTCCAAGAACATTCCATAGACGTAAATGCCGTCTTCGGGCCCCTCAGTCAATTCCGAAGGTTCAGTTTTGCTCATCGACTTTGCGTTGAACTTGTAGGTTAAGGTATCAATGGCGACACTGTACTTCCGGGCGAAGGTTTGTAGCGTGCCTGTCATGAAGCCTTGGGGGAAGAAAAATACCGGCAACGCGAAGGCGTAAGGCTGACCTTTCAACAGCCATTCCCGGAAGAAAGCCACCCGAGCGATCAAGTCTCGCACCCAAGAGGCTAAGCTTTTGAGTGTGGCAAAGGACACTTTGATCCACATGCTTGGAAGAGCATTGCGGTTGAAAGCAGCGTACATGTCGTCAAGATCCGGCGACATCACGATGAACCCCTGAATGGCCTTTTTGATGTCCCGCAACGAGCTGTTCATGGCGTTGATGAGCTTGTTGAACTTGATCATTTCTTGGGTCAAGACAATGGCCAGGGAGTTGAGGAGACCGTTAGGCTGCACCACAAATGTGGTCGGGCCAGCATCGTCGTAATCGAGCAATTGCGGCACTTGCGCTTGAAACGCTTCCGCCAATTCGTTCACAATTTGGTCGGGAGACTTTCCGCCTCCGCCGCCGCCAGACCGCGGCTGAAGCGCCAGTATTTTCTCCATCATGGTCAGCGACTGCGTGGTGTTAAAAGTGGTGTTGGCGTTCTCGTGCATCCCAAAGATTTCCGGATCGTCGCGCACCGGCAAGGTGTCCAAGTAAGTCCTCAAATCGGTCAAGGAACCCTCGGGAGGAGCGAAGTATTTGCCGGAAGGCGAAAACTTGTAAGTCTCGGTCAAGACTTCGGGCGTGAAATACTGCCGCAAGATGGCCATGAGGGTCGTCTTGTCGTTGTCGTCTGTGACCCGCCCACCGTAGTTGATTTGGCCCGTGATGTAATTGAGGGCATCCCAGGGCACGTCGTCTTGGGCTTCCACCATACGTCCCAAAATGGACATGCTGAACTCAAGATCGGATTCGTCAAAAGCGTACCTGTTTGTAGTGACGTCACCCATGGGATTAGTCCATGTGGATTCGCGAAAAGAAAGGTTCTCACTTAAACAAGAAAAGCAATAACATTAAAACGACAACATCAAAATAGGAAACTCACGTGACGTTCCAGCCCAGAGGCCCAAACTTGCGGCGCTCTTGAATGTTGGCGTGGAAGAAGCACAGGGCCACCAAGGTCTTTTTCCAGGCCAGCGGCTTCGCATTTCCCTCCCACAACTCTTCCTTGACCAAGGTGGCAAAGCTCCTCGAGACGTTGGCCCTCACCCCCGCGGGGGGCTCGTTGGTCATTTTCACGCCGTTTTGCAGCACGGCCACCGGGAAGTAAGGAGCCGGGCTGGAGCTCAGGTACAGGCGGAAATCCTTGTGGTTGGTCTTGGAGTTTTCCCCGAGTTCGAAGACGATCGTTTCGAGACGGTTCATCCAGGACTTCGCGAGCATGCAATTCTGCAAAAACACCCAATCTCCGGTTTCGCAGCCTTTCTTCACTAAGGCTTCAGCATAAGGGCCCTGGCCTTGACCCAAGCTCACGATCGGCAAACGGTCCTGATATATTGAGAATTGGTCGTGTGACAGAATATCAAGCACGAATATATGTCAAACGAAACTTCGTTTCTGAAAGGTAAAGGTTCTGCGCCACAGAGACTAATAGGAACGGATGAGAGAAAACTCATGATTTGGAAGAAGATAACAAGAGTTCAAAGTGTATCACCTGGTAGTTCATGGTTTTGGCGAACCGCAACAGAATCCCGGTGGGATCAGCGCCCTTCGACAGGATGAAAATACAAGGGGTCGCGTTGTCCAATTCGGCATAGATCTCTTCCATGCTGGCGGAAGGAGCCGACGCAAATTTGGTGCCCAATTGGTTGCTCACAAAGTCGCGGACTCCCTCGAGCAGCTTGTCTTCGCGAAGCGCTTTCAGCAGCAAGAGGCGCTGGAAACCCGTCACTTTGTCTTGGAAGCTGCAAAAAGGTTGTGAAAGTAGCGGAGAAAGAGGTAAAAAAGAAGCGCGGTCGTTCATAATAGCAGTCTTGAACACAATAGAATTTGTAAACGCATCATCAATAAATTTAATCGCAGGATCTAATATATACATGTACTACAAGTCTAACTCACCCCATGGGCAGCGGCGCGGTCACGGGGTCCTCAACATCGATCCATTCCCGAGTCCATTTCGCGTAATTGTCCGCCAGCGACTCGGGCAACCCCTCAAAAGGCCGCATCTTCCCGCTGTCTCCGCCTTCTTCATCGCCACCACCGCCAACGGTCAACTCCACGTCGGCTTCGGCTGCATAGAGCAAATCCCACTGTACCTCGGTAATCCGCACGGGGTTTGGGTTCGCCCGCTGGTTCGTTCGATCAACGGGCCCACCGCCACGCAGGAAGAAAGACCACGACAGAGGGTTGATCTCGTCGCGTTGCCGCAAGATCGAAAAGCACTGCAGGGCCGAAAAGAGCACTTTGTCGCGCTCAAACAAACCTCGGCAAATGTTGTTGTACATGAAGAAGGTGCAAAAGTCAATGATGATTTCGAGGCGCTTGCCTAGATCTTTCGCTTTATCACTGTTGATCAAGCAACGGTCAAAGAGCTCCTGATAATAGTCCAGGGAATACTGGTACATGGGGTCAATGTTGGGCAAGTCAGCAATCACGAAGTACAGTAGCGAGCCCCGGGTCGCTACCGTACGGTACTGCTCGCGCGCTTCGTTGATCTCCGCCTCAGTTTGAATGGCTTCGGCCACTCGGCCTTGAATCGCAGTGGAGGTCTTCTTGGACTCCGCCAGGGTCGAAATGAGCAACGCATCGTCTAAAATGTTCCCTGTAGACTCCGACAGCATTCTTAGAATTGTCGACTCAAGCTCGGCCAATTGCTTCGAATCACTGGCCATCTGCAGCAGTAGCGACACTTTCCGCTGCTCGATGTCTGGACGCTCACGCACCACGGTCATGGCCAACAACTGATCTTCGAGCCCTGCCATGGTGACCGTAAAGTTGATGATGGTGACCTTGATGCACACTTCCGGCAAATAGTGCGGGTTCGGCATTTTTGAGGTCATGTACAGCTGGAAGTGCTCGTCGTAATCCACCTGTGAATACGATGGACGAAAACAAGGTTGAAAGATGAGAGCGAATTATAATATAATCTCACAAAAAAGGCGAGGCTGCAAAAATGAATGATTTGAGGTATTCTATCATTCTATTACGCTCTTCATTTACCTCGCCATCTCCGATGGTAATAAGCAAACGGTTGCCCTGTTTGTACACCGCCCGCTGTAGGATCGGCTCCAGCGCCGGCTCAATGTTTTCCTCGACATCTTCGATCAACAGAGGTCGCCCGACACGGACACACTTCTCTAATTCGCGCAGCAAATTCATGTCTTTCATGGTAGTAATCGCCAGCTGTTTTTGGGCCTCCATCTTTCGGATCCACCGATTGGCTTGTCCCTGTGGGTCAATCATCAGAGGCCACCGCCGAGCGCGGGTCACCAGGATACCATTGTTGGTGGAGACGTTGTCACTGGGTAAAGTGAAGTTCTGCCAATCGCGCACTTCAACTGGGTCACCTAGGGTAGAGACCAGGGAATAATTGTCGGACCTCGGCACTCCACTCCCGTCGAGCGCGGACAACCACTGTGAGACCAGATCGTCGCGGTACACCCCCGTAAAGGGCCCGTAATAGGAAATGGCGGCGCAGCTGAGGAAGGCGTCGCCAATGAGATCGTCGCGCAATTTGCTGAGGCTTACCTAATATTTAGTAAGGTAAATGAGGTAGAATGAGAAGGGGGAGAAGTGTGTGTGAAGCAATGCCAAACATTTATGAATGGCAATCAGAAGCACAAAGCCAATTGATGCTTCACACACGGCTCCTCTCACATCAACCCCTCTCATCTCACTTACCATAGTGGCACGCCACCGCACCCCTTCGGAGCCTAAACCCCCCGTGAGCTGCTCCGCCCGCTCCAGTCGAGACGCCGTCAATGCTTGCTCTGCGGCTAGGCGATCCTTCTCGTCCACTGTCTCATTGGCCGTGCGCTCGAGGGCCTCAACTTTGTCCACCACCGCCTGAATGATTGATAAGGGATAGTTGGTTGATAGTTTGTTCGTTAAGATGGACGAAAGGAAGAATGAGATGATATTAAGTACAAGGGTGGTCTTAAACTATACCAAAAAAAAGAAGAAATAAATCACGAAACGAAAGGCAGAGGGACTTCTCATAATAAACCCAAGAACTATGCCATTCCACTGCATTGATTCCCCACCTTGAGCTCTGCCTGTTTCTCAGCCAGTTTCGAGTTGGCATCGGCGAGCACTTTGTTCATTTCGGCGAGTTTGGCCTTCTTGGGCTCGACCTCTTTGGCGACGCGCGAATAAACGTCCATGGCATGCACCCACATGCATAGACCTGACGCCGCCTTGGAGACTTTCTGCACTACTTCCAGTTTCATGTTCTCCTCCTGCAGATTCTTCTGCACTTTCTTCAAAATGTCCGGAGAAATGTTGTCCTGTCGAATACAAGCATTGGTGAATTAAAATGGATTTGTCATGATAAATGCACACTGCTAGTGAAAAAACGAGAAGAAAATAGGCTTGAAGGATGAGAGAAGACGCGACACTACTCTTTTTTTCATCATCTAAGGAAAGGGAGGCCTATTCTGCCAATACATTCACATGCAGTCGCACAAACAACAACAACACAATACCTTGTCGTAGTTTTTCAGTTTGTCCAAAAAGTTCGAGTCGGCGAGCACCACTTTTTTGGCGGTGTCCCAATCGGGTTTTTGGCCCAGCATGATGCACACCCCTTCCATCACCGTCTGCACCGCGGGAGGCGGCTTCGCAAACGACTTCACTTCGGTGATGTCGCCCTTGGTCAAAGAGTTCAGTGCTTTCACCGCATTGTTCAGAGCCGGCATCGCTAAGTCCAAATCTTTCTGCGCGTCGGCGGCAATCACCGAGACCTCGGCCGCCTGCGCCGCCACCACTGCCTCGTCGGCACTGACGCGCTCTTTGATGACGTCAGCATCGGCTTTTTCCTTGCCCACCACCACCAACAGCTCATCAGCGTCCTTGGACTTTTGAATGAGAATCGGCGACAATTTCGTCAAGTCGTTCTTCAAAGAGTCGACAATTGCCTCAGTTTCCACTAATTTGGCGACTCCTGTCACCATGCGCTCTCGCTTCAAGTCCACTTCGGACTGTAAAGCACCCAATTTGCTGGTGTACAACCCAATCAAGTCCAGGTAGGATTTGGGAGTGGTGTAGACCATACGACGGAGTTCGTTGTAGAATTTGGCGGCGGAAGTGGCGATAGACGTGTGCACAAAACCGCACGACCGCACCAGCGCATCTCGCACCTTGTTAATGAGAGGGAGAAGTTGAAGAAGAAGAGGAGAGTTCAAACAGAGAGTTGAGGCGAGGAAAAGAGCAGAACCGTACACTCAGTCATGATATTTGGAGACAAACGACAAGAAAGGTATATCACACGAGAAAGTGAATAATTTGTTGACCTCGTCGTTGGGTAGGGACAAGTTCTTCAAGAATTTGTTGGCTACTGACACCAGCGCTGACTCGGGCCAGGGCATGAACCAATCGATTGTGGTGCAGCTGATGAGGGAAGGGAAGTTCCGGCACCGCACGCGCAGCGCACTCCCCACTGGCGACATCCCTAACACAATGTGCAACTTGTCCCGCACGCGAAGCACGAACTGTGAGATGCAATTGTCGCGGGATTCCGGCATCCCCATTTCTTTCAGTACGGGCACCATGCCGGCACAAATCTTGTCCATTTCGTCTTGTGGGAACAAGTTGGGGATCTCGCCTGAATTCAGCACATTGTTGATGTCCTCCAGCATCGTTTCTACCACAATCTGCGAATCAGTAAACAGAAACACGGTCTGCTGCCCTTCGACGCCGGTTTGAATCATGAACTTCTTGATGTCTTCTCGGAATTCCGGAATCCCGTACCCGCGCGAAATCGCAATCTGTTGGCAGTCCATACCACTCACGAAGGCGGCAATCCGAGTCGAAGATTGTTTCCCGCTGCCTCCCACCCCCACCAACATGGCGTTGCCACGAGGCTGCCGCAGCACACGGGTCATGCGCGAAATGTGAAGCACGGCGTCCCGGAAGAACACCAAGTTCATTTGGCTGGGGAAAGATACGTTGTATTCGTCCAAATAGTCGTCGAGCAACGGTTCAAGTTTGGAGTAATTGGTCACTTGCTCGTACCACCGCACGTCAGCGCCTGGTTTCAGGTAGTCCACAAACATGATGGGTGGCGTTTCATCGCCGCCTTCAAATAACTCTTCGTGGGTGCCTGCCATCCGGAAGTGCCGGCTGCACAATTCGATGGCCGCATGCGTAAACCAACTTTGGTCTTCCGTGTTGATGAGCCGGTCGTAAAACACCCGCATCGCCTCGTGCAGCCAGAGCTTGGCAAAGACGTCCGCATTACCACAGTTCTTAGATGATACCATGAGCACACCCTGGAACACTTTGGACACATCGCGCAAGTTAAATGTGTAGTGAAACTTGGCGGGAGTGGGTAGGAGTTCCGCAGAAATACGGTTGTAAAGCTCCACAGTGGCTTCGCAAGCACCTTTCACGAGTCCCTTCACCGAAGCGTCAAACTTCGCCGTGAAACCGCTCAAAATGCTGCTGAAAATGGAAATCATGGCGGCATCGTTGGCTGAGGGCATGCACAGCACGTTGGCGTGTCGCGTCATGCGCGGCGTAATGGCCTGACGCCCCCCACCTGGGGGTGCCGCGCCCACAAACATGAGGGTATCCACCACGTCCTTCCAGAACAGCTTTTCGCGGTCATAGAAGCCCTGATGGTCGAGGAACTGCCGCAGCAGTTCGCAAGGCGGCTGCGCGCCGTAAGTCTCGACGAGGGGCATGTTGACATCGTCCACGAAAATCACGCATTTCCGCCCTGCGGGGGCCCCCAACAGGTTTTTGCGCTTCTTTTCGAGCTTTTGCTCGATGGTGACCTGGGTGATGAGGGACGAGGTTTGCGCGGAGAAGTTCACCAGGACCGGAATCACACCCATGCCATTGGGATCATCGTAGGGCATCGGCTCGAGTGACTTGAGGCAACTCTGCAGCACCACCGTCTTACCGGTGCCCGTGGCGCCCGTCAGGAACAAGGGCTTCATGACCGTGATGAGCTGGGTGATCACGAAGCTGAAGCGACGCGTGTCCATGGTGGGGACCATCACTTGAGAGTAAGGCAATAGCGGGTCATATGTGAACGAGGGCACAATGGTCGCCCATTCCTTGAACGAACCACCGCCAACGCCCTCAGAATCAGGTCGCAAGTCGACGTAGTAATCAAAGACACTTCCCATCGGGGGTACTCCAACGTTCATAGGCTGGCAGATGGTTTCACGCAAGAATTCGTCCATCTTTTCCCAGTCCTGCTCTTGGCAACTGGCCCCCACTGACCACACTAAACTGAAGGCAAACACCTTGTCGACAATCTTCTTGAGCACCACCATTTCTTCGGGGGTGTATTCGGCGCATTCGCAGCCCTCGTTGCTGGGACCGGTAGCCTCGGTGACCAGCGGTTTCAGTTCAACCACGCCGCCATCGCCACCACCGCCACCGGTGCGCTTGAGGTCGTCTTCCTTCTGAGGGCGAAGCAGCGCCTGCACGAGGGCCGTCACCGAAGAGGCCAGCTGAATGTCGACCGTTTCTACCGGTTCCTTGCAGCGTTTGCGTTGAAAAGTCATGGCCGTATCCAGATACGTCTCAAAGAGGGACAAGAGGTGCTCCCGCACTTCCATGGGTAAAGTCGGCGTGAGCACTGTTTTGGCCCAAGTTTGCACGTAAGGGAACCACCCAAGGAGAGATGATGTCACGTACACCACACCGATGCGGCTCACAGTAGCAGGCGACGCTACAGCAAGATCCATGACTTCAAACAAGCACTTCATTTCACTCTTGAGCTTGATGCGCTCCCCATTAGCAAGGCACAGCGTCATGTTGTCGTCGAGCACAGTGTTCATGTTCTCAATCCAAATTGCATCAATAGGCCCATCGAACACCGTCCACCGACGAACATCGGGGCCTCGCGGATCGTCGTAATCCACAAACCTTGATGGTTGTTGCATAGACACAAAGGCACAGATACGTTGATCGGTTATGGATAAACTTCTCAAGTAGACGCTCTTATTCTACTACATGCACGCATTAAAAAGGAACTTCCACAACTACTCACTTGCGCATGATGGTTGAGGCCAAACCGTCCGTCCATTCTTGCGTCATGGCATTGAATTCACCGTAGAGCTCTCCCATGCGAATGCATTTGGGGTTCAAGATCTCAAACACCACTGGCTGGTAAATGGGGTCTGGTGACCCTTTCAGCCGCAGAGAGGTCATGATCTTGGCCAAGATCCGGTAAATTGTCGACTTGCCACCCATGGCTGGACCCACGAGGGTCGCTCCGAAGCGAATGCAAAACACGTCAAACATCTGCGAAAACAGAAATCAAATGTCGCAATAGAAAGGATATAAAAGCAAGTAAAATAATGAAGTCTTCAAGAGGCACATGCGCAGAATCTTGTGCTTGAAAGCTACTTCACCACTCGTGTGCCATGCTTGTACCTGAATGATCTTGTTCATAATGCCAGGTACATGTTGCAAATGTGCCAGCGTCAATTCTTCTTGCATCGACACCATGAACTCGCCATAGTCGTTCGGGGGAATTTCCACCCCTGGAAATAAGTCCAAAATGATGGCCTGAAACAGGGGGATGTCGTCGGCTAAAAACTTGGGCTGATTGGAGTCCCGTAAGGCCCGAATGAGCACCAGGTCTTCTTGGAGGGTTGGGTTAGCGCGCTTCAAGCCGCCGGCCATCACCAGCACACTCTTCACCGCACGAAGGCCGTAGTCGTAGTGCGGCTGCTGCGACAATTGCTCCGAGCACAAGATGTAGAGCTTGCACATTTTTCGGCTCAGCGTCTTGGCGTCCCCAAATCTAAAACAGAAAAAGAGGCAAAGGGACAGATGAGCAATGCGCACACCTCAATTCAGAAGAAAAATAAGCGTGTGTAAGAACTGAAAGAACTCGGCAAATACAAGTAAGAGCATTTAATTGATGTGAGCGCACATCAATATAAACAAATTCGTACCCTTCTGCGAAGAGCATGATTTCGGCAATGAGGGCATAGTTCGGGACCATCATGCTCACGGGTCGAAAGCACACTTGCAAGTTGTCGGGAAGTTCGGTACGCCCCGCATAGCCCGGGTTCATGGTGATGATGACGTGATGATCCATGAGCCGAATGTTGATGCCCATGAAGTTGATGGCCTTCTTGCCAGCGATGCGCCCTTCTTTGAGCACCACCATCTGCTGCGCCACCACCGACAACACCTCAATGTCAATGCGGTTAAACTCGTCCAAACAAATCCAGTACCCCCCTTGCGCGAGGCCACGAAAGAGCTTGCCCATCATTTTGTAGTCAATTTGATCCGAGCAGTTGAACACCACGCAGCTGATCGCCATGGCCTTGGCCAGATCTTTCGAGGACTCCGTTTTGCCGGTGCCGGCAGGTCCAGCCGGAGCCGCTCCTAGCTTGAGGCCATAAGAGGCCGTTAAAGTGAGCCAGCAGCGGTCGGTCATGGGCGTAATCACTAAACGCGACGTTGCACCCATGTACTCGTAGCTGACAAAAAAAGAGCAAGTATGAGATGGAGAAACAAGGAGATAAAAAAGAAAGGCAAATTCATGAAGAATAAGTGAATGAGCAGAAGACACCGAGCAGATGCATGAAATACGGAAATCTATCGTTGTAACTATTTCTCTTCTCTTTACCCGTAGTCGACGATGGAGTCGGCGTGGCGAATGATGCAATCTTCATCCGCACCTTTACGCTCCCAATAGTAGCGCAGCTGCTGCTGCCACAGGAAATCGTTGATCGACTCGCACCTGAAGAAGCAAGTATTAACATTAGAAGTAAGGACTTCGTACGCACCCTAATAAACTAATTAGAACAATGCATTGCACTTCATACTTTTTCATTTTATTTCATCACCTGGATTGCACCATTTCATCCAGAATGTCGCGCGCATGCACATCGGTGGTGCACAGCGCCACCACCACTTTGCGCTGTAAGCTGGTTAAATTAGAGCGAATCAGGAGCACCAAATTGTTCAATTCCCCGATTTGCCACTGCAGCCACGCCGGCATGCCTCCTAGCGCGTCGTCGGATCGCAGCACTTGTTCGGTGCCTCGAGCCCACGTCATTTGAGCGACAGTTGCTACTACTTGACCGGGATGCAGAAGCTCCGAACACCACAGTTTGCGCTCCTGTGTAAGAAGTCAAAAACAGTAGTATAGAAAAGAAGGGTTTAGGTAACAGCAGGACGGCAAGGACAAAAAAGAAGAAGAAAACAATCGCATGAAGAGAGAAGTTTGCAAACAAACAAACTCAATATCTGAAGCTCGTCATTACCTTGGTGTCGTAATCAAGCAAGCCTTCTTTCAGTGCCAGGGTCAGCTCCGACTTCATGCGTTGCTCCACCAGGGTCATCCAGTCCTCGACGTTGCCTCGCGCTTTGAGGTTTTTGCCCAGACTCACGTGCTCGTTTTCCCCCGACACCATCTCCAAAATGTCAATGCTGCCCTCTTCGGCGCCGAAAGTCAGCTTCACCTGATGATGATCATCGTGCGAGTGTAGAAGGGAAGAAGAGAATGTAAATAATAACAAATCAAGGTGCGCACGTGTCGACTTATACAAGGAGGAGTACAGTACATAACTACTACAATAAACAGAGTGCAATCACACTGTAAATAAATCTTACCAAATTTTCAAAGCACTTGCGGAGGTGCGGTTGCACAGCTTGAGGATCCTTGGCTTGCGCCAAAATTTGAAGCAATTCGTCATCGCTCAAAAAGTAGAATCGCGGAAAAGCTGCTCGTTTGGTTTCCAGATACTCTTCCAGGGACTTTTGAATCTTGTCGAGAGCATTGCTGTGGGTCTCAAACATCATCTTGCGGCCTTTCACCGTTGCCGCTTTCAGCGCATTGGGCTCATCGGCTGTCGCCTACACACAACAGCGAGAATGCAATTGGGGCACACACGGGCCATTCAGAAGGGGACAAAGTGAGCTCAACAACAGCAACTGCAAAGACAAAAGCGAAAGGAGCAATTGCATGCGCGCACATACTGGGACTTGCAATCGGAAAGTCAACCAGTACAAGCAACATCATTTTTACAAGATAAACAAGAAAACCCCGGCTATATTCCTCATACCTTCATGGTAGCTTTCCAGCTCACGTCCACGGTTTTAAACATCTTGGCCGCTACGGGGAGCTGGCGCACAATATCGGGAGAACCGAAGATCGCCTCGAGGTACATCCAGTTTCTGTTTACAACACAACAAAGCACAAGAAAGAGAAATTATCATCAAATGGGTGCATGCTCAGAGAAAAAGATTTGTCAAGTATTGAATTTGATGTGTACATCTAAAGAGACTCAAGGCCCGACACTTTAAAAAAACAATCAAACTTTGACAGAACGAAAAGCACGAATCATTACCGTTGCACGTTCATCCATTCGTCCAAAGTTTCTTGCATCACGTTTAAGGTGTGGCGCCACTCTTCGACCATGTCCCGAATGCCCGCCACGAACCGAGAGCTCAGCACCGTATTTACGGTCACCAGGGAATCATCGAGGTTGGCGACCACCTCCGAGATGTCCCCCAAGATGTACAGGTCCTTGACATCCTTGTAAGGCTTCACTTCCAGCTCACAGGGGCCCCATGTCTTCACCACTTTGGCCATCATCCCTTCGAGAACGGCTTCTTGCACTGCGGTGGTGGCAATGTTGGTGATTTGCTCCTGGTAGTGCGTCACGTTGCGTTCAATCAGACCCCCTAGAGTCATCCCCTCGTCGCCATGAATTTCGAACCCAATCGCGTCATGAATCAGAGTCCAATGGCGATCTTTGAGGGAGTCGTTCCGGAGGTCGTTCACTACAGGGAGCACCGGACTAAACTCGTCGACTTCGTCCTGCAAACGCTTCACCACCGGATTGGTCGGCAAGGCTTTGCTGCACCGGTAGGCCGTCTTGTTGTACTGGGATACCACCTACGTCATGTGCAAAATACAAAGACGAAAAATATAACGACGACAAAAAACCATAGATACAAATATACAAGCTCCAGACATTGAAAAACGTGAAATTCATGCGCAGCCTCACCTTTTCAAGGTCGTCGGACGAGACAGAGCCGACTGGCAGATCTTTCCATTGGGCCGTCAGTTTCGTGAAGTCCCTCGAGGCAGTCCACAGACTCTGTTGCATGTTCATGAGAGCCGCTACCTCCTCCAAAGCATCGTACTCGTCCGCCACCAACCCCAGCACTTCCTGGTAGTTCGCCATCTTCTTGCACTTCTCTTCGGTAGCTTTAAACTGCTCGGACAGTTTCTCGACCGCCTCCACTGTGGAGTCGATGTTCGCGTCGAGATCAGCGAGTTTGGGCTTCTCAAGGGCCTCACGCGTCGCTTGCAAGGCACGGTTGAGTAAAGGCACTTCGTCCGCGATTTCTTTGGCAAATCGCTTGGTGTCTTCGTCCTCTTTCGATTGGGCGACTTGAATGCCCGACTCCAACATCCCCAAGTTTTGCTCCACCTACAATACAGCAGGATCAAAATCAAAAGAAGAAGAGGAATTACACGGAGGGCACAATTGTTACGTCAAGTAATTCTACCCTAGTATTTGGGGACAAGGTAGCATTTTTTGTTTTGATTGTGGGGAAGCGTTAAGTACCTGAAAGAGGTCGTCCTTTTGTTGATCAGGCAAAGGCCACCCGTTGTTGGTGAGCAGAGCGCCCATCTCAGCGATCCGGTCTTGGCGCTTGCGAAACACCGGCATCGCATTCAGGGACTCCGCGGTGACTACCTTCTTTTTCACGAATTGCTCCACCGAGGTGGGGGACCCCGCGACAATCGGCAACACTTGGTTGATCTCCTCCATCAGTGCTTTGCTCGACTGGTCCATGAGCACCGGTAAATGCTGCTTCAACGCCAGCAAACACTGCACCGGCGAAGGCATCAGCCCGAGCTTCAAGTGACGGCTGTCGACGCACAAACAGGCAACGTCAGCGGCTGAGGGAATGCGACTGAACTCCGTTACCATGCCCTGTACGAAAATGAAGAAGAATTAAACGAAATGTCAAGCACAGTGGAGAAATACTGCACAAATGAATACACAATTACAAAAGGCAAAGGAGCGAAATGAGGCGCACATGTGGAACTGTCTAACAAATGCGCATTTGTTGCTCTTTCCTTTACTGTAACTTGTATACCCCAGCTGTATCAATATCAGTTAAACTCCATCACACCGCACCTGGTACTTGACGATGGTTTTCGCCAGCACATTGAGGTCAGCGTTGTCGCCGTTGAACTTGTCGGTCACGGTCGCCACCAGAGCCTTGTTCTGCAGGAAGGTGCCCACATACGGCTCAAACACCGCCAAATACACCTGCACCCCTTTGTAGGCCTCGCGCACCCCCTCCACCACCAGAGCCGCGCACTCTCGGAACTCGGCGTCGGCTCCCACTACATGATGCAAGGGAGTGGAAGTGTCGGGCTCTGTGGCGCCCTCTGCCACCGACCTAGTAGTGTAATAATACAGGGGTATCACACGAAACAAAGGTAAGGTGAAGACGAAAGAAATGAAATGATGGTGTCAGTTCGGAGAGACAAAAAGAGGAGACTGGCCGTGAAAGAATATTTCATGCCACAAGACTCACAGATAAAGAAATCCTCCAGTTATGTCAGTCAAAAGTGATCATCATCAACTCACCGGTAAGCGTCGAGAGCTGGCTCGGAATAAATCCGCCCTGGCACTGAAATGAGCCTGAGCGCTTGTTCCATGCAGGTATCCAGCGCGGAGGTCACGTCGCCTACAGACGGGGACGCTTCCAAAGACGCAATCACCCCGTCTGCCTCGAGCACGGAAGGAGTTGCTGAGTCGTCCTCTTTTCCGCCACCCTTCACCACAGCCAGGTTCGGAGGCGGTTTCTTGCGCTCTTTCACGTCCGCGCGCACCAAAAACACCGGCGCCGAAGACGACGCACTTGAAGAGGAGGAAGCATTCTTGGCAGCACCGCCGGCTGCTCCTTTGTTAGCTTTGGGCTTGGGTGCTGGTTGAGGAGGTGGTTTGTCGTTTTGCTCCGCAGTGGACATGCCCTAGGTTGTGGTGGAGTTGACAAGGGTTCCTTGCTGTGATCAGAGCATAAAGACATCAAATCGTAATCAAAACAGCGCACAAACATTACGATGGTTGACCGACCTCCAGATCGTCCAGAAAGCGAACCGACGACGACATAATCACGGGGGTATCTTCTTCTCCCTCCGCGCAGCGCAGAGGCACCTTCTCCTCCACCGCCGCCTCTGCCGCCTTCTTGTCACCGCCCTCTTTCGCCTTTGCCGCTGCGGCTGCTGCTTCCTTAGCCTTGGCGGGAGGTTCGGGCACCGGGGCCTTCTCCATCGCCTCCATGTAGTAATCGAGCACCTGGCGGGCAGGTTTCTTGGGGTTCTTGTCTGACGAGAACGCCACCGCGACGTCGCGCACCGATTCGATCGCCAGAGCGCGCAAGGCCCCGACTGCCATGAAATCAACGAACCGCATGAAGTTGGTTAAGGACCGGAGCTTAGAGCGCAGGGCAGCCTTGTCCATGAAAGTCATCGGATGGTCCGCCTCAATCTGCATCTCCACCAAGAATGCATTCACTGTGGTGTCGCAGGCCTCGGTCACTACGCGCAGCACTGTAGAATAGAAGTCCTCCAGATCCCGACGCAGTGTTTCTCGCACCTTTTCACACCATCGACGAGAAGAGTGCACGTCAAGGGAGAGAAAAAATGAAGGAAAGAAAACGAGGGGACATAAATCAAAAGGACAGGATCTAAACCATACATGCGACTTTGAACCAAATTATTCGTACCGTTTCTTGTTCGGTGAGAAAGCGCTCTAGTTTAAACGGCGGCGTGAGCGCAGCCACATCCTCGCCTCCTCCTTTCGCAGCTGCCGCTGCCGCCGAGCCTGTTGCGCCGGGCAAGCCCTGAATCAACCGCTGGTTCTCCACATCGTCGCAGTGGCCGTGGACTGCCGTCAAAGCGGGCACCATGGTCGGCAAGAACCGAATGCTTTTGTTCAAGGCCTGCGCGACGTTTGACATTTTGCCCCTTCGCACCCCTTTCTTCCAAACTGTGAACTGCTTCCAGAGACGGAACCGCCGAAAGAAGGGAATGGACCGCAGAATTGCTTTGAAAATTTCGAACTCATGCTCGAAGCGGGCTAAAGTGGAGAACGCCGCATCGCCGTGCGTCACCACGGTAACCCCATTCAAACTCAGCGTGCAATGGTCCTTCGGGTCAACGTCGGTCGGTCCCGCTGCCACGGAGACCTGGTAAATCGCCGTAGCCGTCGGCTTTTTCTTGAGCAGCAGAAATCCCCCCGCTTCGAGATTCGCGACATGGGTTGGCGTGAGGCGAAGCGACTGCACGAAGGTCTCACCGTCGAGCGGGGGTGGAATCGCTGTCGTGGGTCGCTCTGCCTCGGTGCTGGGTACTGCAGCAGCTGCTGGTGGAGGTGGCGCTTCATCTACAGCGGCCGGCGCCAGAATGCCGCCCTCGCCGGCAAAGCACGCGTCCAAGTCCTCGTTGTCACTGAAGCCGCCCGAGCCGTCGCTCCGCGCACCCGGTGAACTTTGGCCAGTTTTGGCTAGCGTTGCCCTCAGAGGCGAGGTGACAGGCAGGCGATCAGCTTTCACCGTAAGCCCGAGCTCAAGACCACCGCTCCCCTTGAAGCCTCCTCCCTTCGTGGTGCCGAGGACTGCACCACCTCCCATGGGAGAAGCTCCAAAACCCGGAGCGCCGAAGCTGCCACCAATGCCTCCGCGCGGCGCATTCCCAGGCACCCGAGCTTTGAGTGTGCGTGCTACGGGAACACCACTGCCCGCGCCCACATCGGTGGCACCGAGCCGTGCAACTGGCCCTTTCTTGGGCGCCAGCTTCGCAGCGGAAGAGGCTTTGTTGTCACCGCCTTGGTAAAGTAATCGCGCGCGAAGTCTGCCGATGGAGGAAAGGTTACATGAATGATCACATAGCGTTATATAATGAGAAGTCTCTCATAGAAAACCACGAGCAATGCTAATTTTGTGCTCCTAGGTCTAGATAAAGCCTCCAATCACTTACTTTTCTGCTTCCATCTTGAAAGATGTAGCGCCTTGCAAACCGAACGCGCAACCGCGCACCAGCCACAAGGGGCAGCGCTCAACTCCCGAGAGTTCCCCTAAAACTCCACAACAGCGCAACAACAGCCAGCCAAGCGCTCAACAGCAGCAGCAAAAAAGTCGATGAAAAAGGAGAAAAGGACCATTTTTTTTTTCAAAAATCGGTCTTCTTGTTCTCAGCTCTGGAATTTTTGCTTCTGCCGCGCTCTTGCCCACCGCCCGCACCATGTATGCCTTGCGAACAGACTCTCGCGAATGCGAGGAAGGGCGAGCTGCCATACTCATTGAAGGCGTTTGAATTGACTTTATATTCGTGTATATTTTATAATATTCCGAGACGTTCACATGCTTGATGCATCCCTTGATGACCGCTTTCCCCGTGCGTCCCTCATTACACAGGTCGATCGAAAACTGCCCCACCTCCGCGCCCTTCTTCGGCTTTATGGGCGTGACTGCGGCGCTCGTCTTCGCCAGTGCGTGAACATCTTATTTCTTGTGCGGACGCCTTTCTTTCTGGGCTATTTGCCCGCTACTTTCTCTTGTATTCGAATTGGCACCCCATATCCCCGGTTGTCTCCTCGTCCTCTTTACCTATCCGGACTTTCGGGTTGTCCTGCTGCAGATATCGGCGCGGCGTATGGCACAGCCAAGTCAGGCGTGGGTATTGCTTCCATGGGTGTAATGCGGCCGGACCTCGTCATGCGTAACATCATCCCGGTAGGCGCGTAGAGATGAGAGAAGGGTTGAGCGGTAGTTTTCGGATGTGGCGAGATCCTCATTAGAGTAGCGAAGCGTGCATTTGTTTGTTTGGAGCGATTGTGAGGTTGGGGGTTTATGTGAATAGCGGGTCTAGTGCTATTTGTGCAATGGTACTACAGATCTGTAGTGGCAATTCGATCTCACTCTGGTGTGTTTGTCTTGTTGTCATCAGGTTATTATGGCGGGGGTGTTGGGCATTTACGGCCTTATTGTCGCGGTGATTCTGCAAGGGCAAAGTAAGATCTCGCTGGGTGCTTTTTGTTGAACGTTGCTTTACCAAGCAAAATAGCTACTTCTTAGTAGTGGGACCATGTGGACTGTTGTAGCCACACCCTTTGACACTCGAAGATCAATTGCACGGATGTCTTCTCCCTGAGGCTGATGTAAGTGTACCTCTAACACCTTTCTCTTTTTTTTTCTCAATCTATTCAGTTGAGAAGCCTGCGGACACTGGCAGCGGCATGGCTACCAAGTTTTCCAGTTACACGGGCTACGCGTTCCTGTCCGCGGGCTTGTGCTGCGGCCTCTCAGGCTTGGCGGCCGGTATGTGCATCGGCGTCGTAGGCGACGCAGGAGTGCGCGCGGTGGGACAGCAAGAGAAGCTTTTCGTCGGCGTGATCCTTATTCTCATTTTCGCGGAAGCTCTGGGCCTCTACGGCCTCATTGTTGCTCTCATCTTGTCGCAAAACACTGCCTTCTGCTAAACTTTCAGAGCGAATTTTGGGCTGGCCTCTGGCCTTGGGAGAATTGAGAGCCTGGGGCAAGCTTGCTATGGGCGGAAATACAGAAGCGCGCAGAAAGGAATTCTAAAAGTTCGCCTTTCGAATTGCCGGCGTCTAATCCCGGACTACCTGGAAAAACTTTTGTCGTTATCACGAATAACTTTCATGAAATATCAATTCACTTTTGTTGAAAGTCTAAATCTCGGCCGTTCTCTTTTTCAATTTTATATTTATATTTATATAGTTCTATGCCTTCGAGTGCGCTTCTAAAAGAGGGAATTTTGTTCACGATCCGAGTTTCCGATTTTTAACATCTTTTTATTTCTAAGTAACGCAATTATAAATTCCAGATCACTGATCACTCGCGAACTCGCAATTGAAAATTGTAAGAAAAAGAACGGCATTCCGGTGGAATGGCTTGAAAAGGAACAAGGAAGTTGTTTCATAGGCGAAATCAGTCTAAAGCTCCCTTAGCGATGTGCGACTTCAAACTTCAGGCAGATGCCGCTCCGTTGGTCATTCAGCCGCACAGAGGCACAGAGGCAACACAGCCAAATCGCGATCAAACTCCTTTTCCAAAAAATAGAGCATGCGTTCCCCCTCTTTACTTCTTCTTGCGCGGAGGAAGGCCAATCAGGGCACGAAGATCATCGGTGCGCAACTCCTCTGTGTCTCCGTCCTCGTAAATCACGCTAAAGAACTTCTTTTCCTTGTTGTACTCCACCACCGTGCCGGTGAAAGTGCCGTGGCCTTCGAACTCCTTGGTGAAGGTTCGGCCAATTTCGATGCCGTGGATCTCATTCGGGTTTTTCGCTTTCTTCTTGCTCACTGCTTTTCCAGTGGAAGGGTCCCATTTCGTCACGCCATTGGCGCCAGGTGCAGCGGTGCTGCTGCTGTCCTTGGCAAACCCACTGCCGCTCTTCGCGCTCTTCATGCTGTTGATCTTGCCCTCGGTTGAGTTCCGGTCGCTCTTGAGCGGCTTCCCCGGCTTTTTGCTGCTCGATAAGCCCTTGGGATGCGACGATGCGTCTCCGAAGTCGATCTTGGTGCCTCGAGCTGCGGCAGCTGCCTCTGCGCCACTGCCACCTACCCCACTGCTAGAGCCATCCTTTGAGACCATGTTGCCACCGCCGAAGCTGATACCCGCCGATAAACCTGCGGACAAGCGAGCCAGCTGTTGCTGCAGCGCCAGAATTTCCTTGTTGACCGCTTCGCTCTTGGTCTCACCCACTCCGTTGCCGGTGAGGATGCGGGGGCGGTTGGGGACCAGTTTTCGGAGCGCTTTTTCGTTGTACACGAAGCCCGTTGAAACGCGGAGGCGGCTGACGTCGACCATCAACTCCAAGTCGTCGGAATCCACGTACCTAGTAGGAAGCAGAGAGTGAAAGGGCGAGATGAGGCGAGTGTTCCAAGAGCCGTGTACGAGACGGGAGAGAGAGAGAGAGCAAATAAAAAAGAGGAAACGAAAGGTACCTTCTGCACCTTCGAGAACATGCATGCATCTTTCGTCCTCCTCGTCCTGTTCAATCCTCACCCTACATGTAAGTATACAAGTACATCTACCATCTTACCGGATGTCGTAAGTGGGGTCAGTGCCGGGCCGGCCGATGTTTTTGCCTTCCACTACGGCCTTGTACCATTTGGTGCCAAAGCGCTTGGTCTCCACCGGGTCGCTCACTTCGTACTCGTAGCCGTTGAAGCCCATCACTCGCGCCGGGTCCACCCCGTCCTCCGTGTCGCCATCCGCGTACGCCACGCTGTAGGTGCCCTCCTCGTCGTGGGCGTCGGCAATTTCGGCGTTGAACCACAAATTCCCGAACCGCAGCACCAGGACCTGCTCCGAGGGCGCAAACGCGAAGCGCCGCTTGACGGTGCCCGAGGCACCCCCATAAGTGGGGGAAGCCCCCAGGGCCCCTAGGGTCTCGTGAGCCGCATCCTCCAGCCCCACCGCACTCAACATGGAGAGGGCCAGGTTCGCGGGTGTCTCCATCGCGCTGCCTGCTCCTCCGGGCACCAGAGCACCGCCGTCACTGCCTTCTCCCAGTATTTCGGCAGTGTTCGGATCGACTTCCTTGCCTTCGAGCGCCATCCGAGCCGCAAACGCCGAGTGCAGCATGGTCTCGGTCTCGCCTAGTATGCTGCCTCGGTAGCCTTCCACTGGCACCGTGACCAAGAAGTCCTTTGGGGCTTCCGCCAGATCGTTGTGGCGGAAAGGCCCAAATTCGCGCTTGTCGCGGCACCGCAGCACGTACACCACTCCTTTCCCTTCGTCGATGTTGGTCACCTTGCACCGGTCGCCCGCTGAGAGGCCGAATTTGGCGGTGATACCCGGCCGCAGCTGCACCACCTGATCTTGGGCCTTGTACTGGACGTCTTCTTCGATGTACACGTCATCGGGGTCTTTCCCGACGTCTTCCCAGGGCGAGGGTTCAACGTCTGCCACTTGACCAACTGCCACCGCCCAGCCGTCCACATCACGCTCACTGCTGAAGCACAGGCGCACCGCCTCACCTCCCGCCGCCTTCATGAGGTAAAACAATTGGTACTTTTGGCTGGCCGGGGCATCCCAGCATTTCACCCGGCGGATCTTCTCGACGTCACTGACATCGGTGAAGCCCACGCGCATAGCGCTGATCGCACCTCCTTTGGCGGCCTTGTGATAACTCAATTCGGAGCCCCGCAGCTCGAGGTAGCGGCGGTTGAGCTTGGAGTTGAAGTCGTCCGGGTAGGTTTGGAAAATAGTGGTGCGTTTCACCCGGTGCAGCACCTCCTTGTGGAAGCCCACGTCACCAAAGTTGGGCACATACGCTTGGGCCCAGCCTTCGAAATCAGGCGGTACCATGTCGCCGTTCTTGATGAAGTGCAGCGTCAAAGGGTAGCTCACTTGGCGCAAGTGATCCATCACCTCGTTGAAGGTCAAGCCCACCAGCTCCTCGCCGTTCACCCCCACCAAAAAGTCCATCAGGCCAATTTCACCGCACAACTCCGCGGGGCCCATGGCGCCATTGTCCTTGCGCGTGAAGCCCGTCACCACCACGAAATCATGGGTGATCCCTGTATTGGGGTCCCGGTTCGCAACGCCCTTGAGGACCAGGCGCAGAGGCTCGGGCTTCTCAAAGTTCACCTTGTAGGTCTCCAGAGCCGCCAGGTTTCCCCCCATGATTTGCATGCTGACGTTGCGGCTGGATGGGTCCTGCCGCCGCTGCAGCCGCTTGTCCATGTAAATCTTGCACATTTTCGCGTAAAACTGGTTCATGGCTTTCTTCCGCCGGAAGTTCGACTGCACAATCGAGGCCGCCGCCGCCATTTCCTCGTATTCGGCTTGTCGCTTGGCGGCGTCTGCAATCACATTTGCGTCCTTGTTGTCTCCCCCACCGCCGTTGACCCCGTCATCGAGCTCATCCTCTTCGTCCGCATCCGCTTCCTCGTGCTCGGCCGCCTCTTTCGCCGCTCGTGCTTCCGCGGCTAGCTCCTCGGCGGTCGGCCCGGTGAAGCTGAGGCGCTTGAAGAGATCATTAAAGGAAGTCACTGGTTTGTCCACGAGGCCGCCTGCGGTCATGAGGCTCCCGAGCACTGAGGCTTTGGCCTCTTCCTCGGCCTTTTTCTTGGCCGCCCGCTCCACCGCCGCCGCAGAGGCTTTCCCGAAGCCCGGGCGGTACCCATTGATGATGAACTGCAAATTGGGCAGGCATTCTTCGTACTTGACCAGGTCACCGAGGCCGTGCGGGGACACATTCATCGCCAATTCCAGGCGCATCTTGTGGATCCCGTACTCTACCCCAATCCGACGAATGGTGGCCTCTGGCAAGAGACCACTGAACCGAATATCGGCCCGGTTAAGAGCCGTGTCCATTTCTTTGATGGCCTGGTTGTTCTCGAGCCGCTCCTCGAAGCTGAGCTTGGAGTAGCCCAGCGTAATCTTGAAGCATTCGATGAAATCGTCGTGGTTCACGTCCCCATGGTGGTTGCGGGAGCAGGTTTTAATCGCCAAGAAAAACTGCTGCTCCACCAGCGGGATGGCCCCCGTGTTGCGCGCCAGTTTCGTCATGAGTTCCTCCTGTTAGGGGGGGCGTAAAAAAAGGGGGCGGAAGGAATAGTGTGAGGTGAGGGCGAGGATTTAGGACTCCAGAGGTGGGGGCGCGCACCCATGCATATGTATAATGCGCTGAAAAGAAATAACTGCCTAGCTGCGTGTTACTCCGCTGTATTTTTCTACCCATCACTCCAATTTTCCTTAGTTATCCTCCTGTTCCCCCCTTTTTGATCACTCACCGACAAATAGCCGGTGTCCAGCACATCGGCCTTCCGCACCGCCTCCCTCAGAGTGACGCAGGCGTCCCGGAACTTGGCCTGCTCGCTGAGCCGCAAGCGGCGGAGCTTGGCCTTCTTGAGGGCCATCCGGTGCTCCACTTTTTCACCCTCGTCCATGTCCTCTTCCTGGGAGACGAGAGAAAGAGAGAAAGAAGATGATGAGGAAACACCATTTAAAAGAAAGAAAACATTATCGAGTAGAACGATAACGCCGAGCACCAACGAGAAAAAGAGAAAAAAAAAGAAGCCTGCGGTATAACATGGCCCACACACCTACCTCATCTGAGAACTCCACGATGTCGTCATCGTCTTCTTCTTCCTCCTCGGGCGGGAACCACTGCGTTTCGTCAACCTCCGGGTTGTAGAAGTAAGGGCGGTTGTGCTTGTCCGACCAGTACACGAAGTAGCCGTTGGCCCAGAACTTGCCGTCGGGCGGAATGTCGGCCTTTTTCAACGCCGTAAACGCTACCCGCTTTTCTTTCTTCTTGCCTCCAACTGCTGAAGAGGCACTACCACCGCTGATGCCAGCAGTTGACGCGCCACCACCCATAGAAGTGGCCGCTAGGGTTGGGTTCAGAATCATGTCAAACACCGACGCCGCTTCTTGCTGCTGTGAGGTGGCGCCGCCCCCCGCGAAGGCCCGCTCCTCGACTTCCTTCTGGGCAATGATTTCTGCCACCCGCTTCTGCTGCACTAGGTCGTCGATCTTGTGCTGGTCCAGGCGGCGGCGCACCACCGACTGCACTTTGGTAGCTGCGTTCACTTGCTCCATCTTGGCGTCGAACTCTTGCCTTGCTTTCCCACGGCCCAGCATGCCTCGGCTGGCAGCTTGCAGGCGCACAGTAGCGGCTTCGGTCTCCGCGCGCTTCTCTTCCTCCATCACCTGCTTGATGGTGCGCTTCTTGAACACAAACCCGTGGTTCGCCTGCGTGGCGACGGCATCGAAGGTTTGGTAGTGCTTCGGGAGCGGCTTGTCTCGCTTCACAAACTCAATGTAGTCCGCTAACGTGTGCCAGTCCTGCAAAGAGGGAAAGGAAACGAGAAGAAGAATGTGAAGATCGAGGGGAGACACACTCGAATGGGTAAGTAGAAAGGGGCTTTCGAGCAAACTTCGCTCGTCAAGCGCTAGGATTTTGAATCGGGCTACGAGCTGAAAGATGAGACCACATGTAGCGCGAGCCTGCTGTTATCCTCATCATGTGCGAAGGGCGAAGAAGGGGCATATGCGCGTTATATGAATGTGTGAAGGCACCAACCTGAAGCTGCTCGCCCGCAAACATGAGGTTGTGCTGGTCTGGCGGAATGTGCTCCTTTTCGGCCATTTTGCGCTTGATAACGCCAATGGTGTCCGTCAATTCGGCCTTCACCGTGATGGCCTTGCCTGTAAAATCATAGGGCGCAAAAAAAGCAACAAACAAATCATCAGCTCTCCATTGAGGACAACAGCGCCACTACACCGATACAGCTCTGTCTCAGGGTTTCAAACTCAATCGAGCGACACAGCACACTAAAGGTGCCTTAAAAAATTATCACACGCCGTCCTTGGCAAAGGTGCATATCTGCGGCGTTGCGTGCAAGAAGTGCCGAAAGAAATCTACAACATTTTTTCTGCACGGCCACAGCGAATGCTCCCGACACGAGTAAGGGATGGTGCCGCCAACGTTGAAATGGCAATGATATACGCACCGGTGAGGGTTTTGATTTGGATCTTCATGGTTGCTATGCGAGGCGCCTGACGAGCGTAAGCAGCTGGGTCACGCCCGCGCTCCTACAAGGCAAGGTGCCAATGCAGGTTTGAGGAAAACAGCCAATCAGCACGTCCCATCAACGCAAGTACCATATTTATGAAGCTTCAGACAGACCACAATTATTCTCCCTCGTAATTACAGGGTGGGAGCACTTTCTGTATACCGGTACCTCCTGCATGCAATACTACAGAAGTTCAGAAGTTTACAGAAGTAATAAGTACGTAGAAGGAAGGCAGGAGCACCAAGAACTAAGAGACTAAAGAATACTTCAGAAAACAGATGGCTCAAGGCCATAGCTCTTGCCGATAGACGGCGGAGCAACCAGGGAAAAGAAGAAAGCCAAGACCGCGGTCGTGTGGGGATTGGGGATTGGGGATTCGGAAGCTAGGCTGAAATAGAGCCCCGGTGATCTTGCGACTTCAGCGATTGAAAGAGATCACCGTGGCTTCGTTGTCGAATAATCGGGACTATAGTCACTCAAGAATGCCTTTGATCCTCGCAAAGTTCAAGCGTGGGTATAATTTTGTTAGTCGGAGCAGTCGAGACCTCACCTTGGACCTTTGAACATTGGCGTAATCGGCGCGGTAATGCGCCGCCATTTGGCTCCATTTCGAGCAACAATAACTATAAGAAGTTTTGAAGTGGCGTGTGGTGTAACCCGCGGGGAATTGCGATAAAAGGCAACTGCGCCTTCCTCGGAGCAGCAGCATTAGATTATATTTTACGCCCCAATTGCAGAGGGACATCAGCTATTCAACAAAAGAGTACAGGGCTATGCATCATTGACAAAGCTTCCAAAAAAAGTCTGACTGGGCTGAGTGCTCTTTTGCGTAATTCGCACTTAAGTGCATGTCTCGATCCTTTGTGAATCCTGCATGAGCAGCAGAAAGTCGAAAGTCGAAGGACTTCAGACTTCGACTCAGTCCTTCGACTCTTCGCTCTTCGATCTTCGACCTCCCCGGCCTTCGACTTCGACTACGATTTTATCGATATTTGATGACATGACTTTTACATTTTCCATTTGCAATGCCATTTGCGGTCGCTATAGCCATAGCCAAGATCTAGTCCCGGCCGTCCACAGATGACTTGGGGCAGGACGTTGGAGAGCGCTCAAAAGTAAGGGCAATTCGAAGGATTTCGATGAGTGGATCGCCATTGCCAAGGACAGGTCGAAGTGGA
>Ga0307930_1000531_pt1 | contig 30600 bp, 19 predicted proteins | sample OrgLakmetageno46_FD_203161 | JGI IMG/M metagenome (GOLD analysis project Ga0307930, IMG submission 203161) | Saline water microbial communities from Organic Lake, Antarctica - #46 | ecosystem: Environmental > Aquatic > Non-marine Saline and Alkaline > Saline | place: Antarctica: Organic Lake...
CATTGGCGGGAATGGATATTGTAGACACACGTAGTCTTGTCGTAGATACTCGAGGGCCATCTTGATTGCGGACGGAGCAGCAGCAATTAATTCCCGAGGCTCCAGATAGCCAGGCGACTTAGCACCTTCGTGAGAATTCATATGCCTAGGTGGAACCGAAGGTAATTTTACTGGCAAGTATCTTCTGAAGAGCGCGATATCTTTCACTAGACTCTCGACGTGCAGAACGAAGTTGATTGGCTGCGGGTACATCTCAATGAACCACATTTGGCTGAAAATGTGGCACCACTGGCAATTGTCATCCTTTTGGTGCCGCGCTTGCAACATAGGTCCTTCGTCAAAAACTAGTTTGACGAAATCTTTGAAACGATCGACCTCAGCTGCCCGAGAAGCTAAGTAGCTGTTATCGTCAACTTCGACATTATCGCCCGGGTATGACGCATGCTTCCCACGTAACAACACCCGGTTGCGAATTGTTCCATAACCCGAAATAAATCTCGCGAGAGGTTCGCGTACAACAGTGAAGCTCAACTGAGACTTAGGCAAGACTGGAGCCATCAGAGAAAATTGTGTGAAGCCATAACCACCCGCACCGTACTCAGGATCCTTGCACAGAGCACTTATCCAGGTTTTTATGGTCGTTGAAGATGATTTTGGGATTTCCACATACAATATTCCTCGAGGTTGCTGAGAGTCGCGCGACTGCACAAATCTACCATATGGGTGCAGCAGACCGCACGCTTGAGACCTTGGGTGGCGTTCAAATATGCGCCGCTGTTCCCAGATTTTTGTACTCACGGACCTGTCGCGATACCGCAATAATTCACTCGAATTCGCGTGCAGCTTCGCGTGTGCGATGACGTCTTCGATGGTGTTCACAGAGAAAGAATCTTGGAGTCTAGGCTTGTGAAGTGCCCGGCAAGCATCGAGATGCCGTGGGTCTTGGTGCTTCGACGCTAGAGCCGGCAAGGGTTCAGGTTCAGTGAGAGAAAGAATACTAGGCTTGCCAGACGCGCGGTCGCACGATTCGTACTGGTGCACAATGGTAAGTTGTCTAATGTTTGGTTGACTGCCATTTGCGTCACCCACAGTATAAGGTAGTTCACCATACGCAATGAGTAGTCCAATTGCACAAAGTAGGGAATGGCGTAGTGTGCACATAAAAAATCCCGCGGAGTCTATGCCTGCACGATTCGCGCGAATGAATATTGCGCTCTCAGAAGCTTCGATACATTATTGAAACAAGGGCGAGCTAGAGCTCTAGTTTGAGCTAAAAAGTCCAGCATTAGTAGAAAGATTACTCTAGCTTAGCTAGCTAGCTAGCTAGCAAAAAGTTTTCAGAGCTTCTCGGCAGTTCTCAGCTTCTTCTCGTCGGTGACAAAAAAAATTCAAATCCCTTCATTGATTTATTGAGGTCGTCTCCTAGTAGCTAGCGAGCTACTGTAGTCTGTAGTACTTATTACAGTTGTCTCTTAGCTTAGCTTAGCTTAGCTTAGCTTAGCTTAGCTTAGCTTAGCTTAGCTTAGCTTAGCTTAGCTATAATAGATAGCTAGCCAGCTAGTAGTGAGCTTCAGCTTTAGGCTCCAGCCGAGGCTAGCAGCAATAGCTAGATCTATCAAGCATTTCGTGATTGTGGCATAATTGCGTACTTTTACACCTTACCCTAATTAAACATTTTGAAGACTACACACTTTGGAATGAACATGGTTGGACTTCGGGACCTTGTTCTACTGCAACTTGTGGTAACATCTTTCGCACTAGGCGCCGACAATGAGATTGGTCGTCGCCATCGCGCGACCATTACTGTGGAACTCGCTGATATTGGTATGTCAAGTGTGAACGTTTCGGCTAACGATAACATTCCCGAGATGGCAGCGACTTTCTGCCGTGAAAATGACATTTCGCACCCTCGTTGCCCGCATTTCGTCGCTGTGGATATGTGGGATGCACTATGGTGCCGGCCGGGGCAGAAATCAGCAGCAAAAGCTCTGGGTCTTGACCCACCTCGCACATTTCGCTTTTTGCACCATGCGTTTCACGCTGACAGCGACGAATTTTCGTTGCTGCGGCCTCGGTTGCGTAGCAATGGATTTGTGGAGTGCTCTGCCGGACTCACTTTGAGTGGAGAGGAGGATGCGGTCTGGATGCTGGGTCACCTATCGTCGCGGGACGGAGATTCGTCGCGATGGATATACGAGCCCCTAGCTGCTGCAGATGGTGAGGGTAGCAAGGGCAGGTTTCTGGTGAACCAATTTCCTGATGCTGGCCATTTAGGTAACAAGGACGAGATGACGGCCAACCTCGTACAACTAGGACGGCTTATCGGAGACGCAGCCATCGACTTCATTCCGCGCACTTGGAGTCCATTGATGCTGAATGCTGAGGAGAGGGCACCTTTGAATGGAGTTTGGGTTCAGAAAGATCCTCAGAAGGAGTTAGGAAGCGGTATATCGCTCGTCAGCGGAGTGAATTGGGAAACCCTAGCGCAATGCGAACAGTGCGTCCTACAGCGTTACGTTGAGAATCCGCACTTGTTGAATGGTAAAAAGTATAGTTTTGGGGTCTACACTGCCTTCACTGGAGTCGACCCTTTGTCAGTTTGGATTCACCGCGAAATGCTAGTGCTAGTGTGCACAAGGGATTACGTACGCGACGACACCTCTGACCCGCTTCGGCACTTGTCAAACGGCCTTTTAAATCGAAGACTAAACGCTGATGAAGTTCCAGAGTGTGATGGGTGCGAATACAATGCGACGGAACAAGTGTGGACCACTGATCGCTTTCTCGATTATTTAGCGAGAGACGGCCTCGAGTGGGGACCGATTGAACGTCAACTTCGGCGCATTATTCTCACCAGCTTTTCTGCCGCTATGGAAAAATTTGTCAAAGACGTACGCAATGAGGTACCGAATGGCAAAATGCGCGAAGAAATATTCTCCCACTGGCGCTTCGACTTCCTTCTTGGTGCTACTGGAAAAGTGTGGCTATTAGAAACCGAGATAGTGCCTTCTGCTGGGACCATCGGCGGCGTGGACGAGGTCATCAAAACAGTAGTATTCAGAGACCTTCTCAGCTTGATTGGATGGGGGCCAGAGGCTTCGGAGCACTCAGCGGTGTCTAAAGATGAGGGCTGCAGCACAAGCACTGCACCAACGTACGATCAGCAACTTTGTTCACAACAGCCACTTGGAAGCTGGTCGCGAAAACTCTGCGTGGAGCGAATTTGCCGAAGGGTTGATGGATACAACGCAGGCACAACAGGATTAAGGCAAGAGGTTGAATTCACACTAGAAAACGTCGGAGACTTGCTTTGGCTTGATTCTGAAAGCGTTTCAAAAATTGTTACGCACGAAGCGCGTTCTCGTCGCCGCTTGGGCTACGAACCTTTGGTGCCAATTGCTTCAGAGGTGTTGCTCGGAGATCGAGCTGGCTCAAGTTACGTCGCATTCGACGGCTCTCCTGGTGTATCGGATGCTGCGCTAGTTGAAGCAGAACGTTTCTTTCTGTCGTCAAGAGCCTTACCGTCTGACCAAAGCTTGTGGCGCTGGGAAGCAGCCAAAGCACGTGCCCAGGAGCGCCGAAATACGTCGAAAGCCTTGAGGGTGGCGAGAAGGGAATCAAACTATTTCGAGTTCATGTGGGAGAGCCTGCCAGCCTTAAGCTCGTACGATGCGTACAGTGATTGCAGTCGCTGCTTTGATGCTAGCGAGCAATTTGCGTATTGTGCATCGATTGCGGGCGCTTTTGCTTCAATCACCGGCACCTTGCAGCCGTCACTTAGGGGTGCGTGTGTAGCCTCCTGGGATCAATGCCGCGATGTTCCCACGGGCTTTCTGGATGGAATTCAGCTGAGCTCTCGCGAAGAATGCGACTTGCTGTCTGGAAGTGATGAGAATATTACCACGCTGTTGTGGCGTTCCAAAGCTTTCAATGTACACCGCTTTCAACCTCTCGTGCAGCAACAGTGCGAGCTTTTGACTTCAGGGAAAGACTACAGCGATGCTTGGCTCGAAATTTGCTCTGCTTTCAGCTTTGCAGTAAAACATTACAGTGAGCGCACTCCACAGGTGATAAGCTTAGCTGAATTTGAACATCTTGGCGGCCTCTCCGTGCTTCACCATCGTAATAAACCAGTGATAATTCGCGACAAGGGTACCCTGAGCAGTGCCGATTTGCAGATGTGGGAGCCCGATGCTATGAAAGCAGCTTTCACTGGTCTACTCGTGACTGCAATCGTCTATGACTCCTCTAAAGATGCGGCGCAGGACATGTTTACCTCATCCTTGGCTTTTCATGATTTTGTCGATTGGGCCCGTGACCCGAGTCAGTTTGTCATTGAGGGACAGTCCACCCGCGGCGCCGCTTTAGTCTTGTACCTGCTTCTCACCACGAGGCATGTTCTCGAAGGTCTTCCTGGTGCTGCCGAAGGCATCGTTTCCAACCCAAATGCGGAGCTCATGTCACGAGACGACAAAATGAATGATTTGATCACAACAGCTGGAAACTACTTCGTTCCTGCGAATGAAGGTTGGCGTGAAGCCTGGACCAGCCTTCGGCTCGGAGGCAAGTACAAGTACCCGACCCACATTGATTGCTTCGAAAATATGATTCTGCAACTGCACGGGGAAAAAATCGTGCACTTGATTCCACCGAACGCTGTTGGGGTGGTCCAGCCAGATCCCTCGCGCAAGCATTGGCCTATGGCGAAAGACGCGGAACTGGCTGACCTCCGCAGCGAAGTTGGCTGGGTTGCACACTTGTACCCCGGAGATCAATTGTATGTCCCACTCATGTGGTTTCACTCCGTTGAAGTGTTGGATGGAAATTGGTCCGTGACTGCGAATCGCTACTTCTACCACAATGGTTGCGCTGAGAATGAATGTGAACGAAGCGATACAAGTCAGGCAGATTGGGGCCATCAAATTCGACAGAAGAAGACTGTAGAATGGCTGAAGTACGAGGAAAGTAACGGGCTTTCGCTGTGCTAGTCCGGAGTTGCAGTTGCCAGTCACCGCGTTGATTTGACAGAGGCCGCAGTAGGTTGGGTTGAATTGAAATTAGAAATCAAATGAGGCAGCTGAGAGGGAAGTGCTTTAACATAGATGCGCAGTGGCTGGAACTACATAAGAACAAAGGTTCTTATTTTCTTAAATATAGACACTTCAACACTTCAATCTACAGTCGTTAATACTAGTAGTTTCGTACTAATATAGTAGTTCAGTTCGATAAACTACAAACCCGCGCTGCTTCTACACAGTACAGAGTACGTAGTGCGCAGTACACAGCGCCACAGCGCAGGCGCACCCATCCACCCGACGAGGGCCCAGGGCCCCAGTACTTTCTACTTGAACTCAAACTTGAGCTTTTAACTTTTAATAAAAATTCTATATAAATATAAAATTAAAGGTTTCTTAGACGTTTAACGGTTTCAACGGGGTTTGCATTTAACATCTGTAGGAATAACACAAAGCCTAAATAACATATCGAAATGCGAAATACCCATGTGTAACTATCCTTCCAAAACGCGATTTGCGACTTGCGGTAACTAATAGCAAATAGAAATTAGAAATACAATTCATTTGCATTCAACCCAACCCAGTGAACTATTTGTGCCTGACTCAGGCCCGGTGCTCTAATGGCGCTCGTCGTTCAGCAGAAATAAAACAGAAGACACCGGCCTCCAACGAGGAGCCAAGAATCACGCGCAGGTGGATAGGGCGTAAACGGCTGTGAAGGTGGCGAGAGCGGCCGAAGGAACACGATTTTGCCTTCTACCGCTCTACCATGAGCCCCCTTGTCTACTCTATTCTCCTTTCGAAACGTCTTCCTTAGACAAGTTGTATTTTTGCTTGAGCGCCTCAAGCTCGTCTCTCTTTTGCTTCACGTCCAGTTTCTTTTCCATCCTGCCCTGCTGGTAGTAGAGCACAATCAAGTAACGGCCGCACACGTTGAACCCGCTCAAGTGGTCTACAGCGTTCTTGGCGTCGTAGATGTCATCGTAGACAACAAACGCTGTGCCCCGTGTGTCAGGCTTGTCGCCCATGCGGATCTGGAAGATCGTTCCGTACTTGCCGAAAATGTCGTACATTTCTTCGGCCGTAATTTTGAAGGGCAAGTTGCGCACATACAGCACCCGGTTCACCTCTGGCGGGAGCCGAATGTTGTGCTTGCGCTCCTGCCATATCAAGAACAATAATTACAAAGGTAAGCGCAGAATGAAGAAAGAGGTGAAGCTCTATAGAAGGACGACAAAGCATGCCTCGAAACAAAGCACTGGTCAGCGCCTTGAGCTAGTGCGGTTCTTTAGAATCTAAGGCAATAGCGACCAACGCATAGCGCGCGCACGAAGACTGCCCACATCTTTTCTAGGCTACAATGGCTGTTTGTTCTGTGAAATAGACCTATGTTATGTTCTGTCCGCTGACTAATATTAGGAATGCACTTACATCCACGGCAGAGCTGTACACTTGGGCCATGTGTATTCGCGCTTACAGCGACTGAAAGGGACGAGACCCAAGCGGAGGTTACGGCAGAATACTATGTATAAATACAGCTACGACGTCTATACAAGCAAGCAACTAAGCTTGTCTCTAAGCTAAGCGAGAGATTTCTAATTGCCTCTTATCCGCTTCACTTAAGGCGCCCGGTGTATGTCCAAATGAATACAGTAGACTCGACGCTCTCGTGCTCACGTGAGCTTGTGAGCTTGTGAGCTCGTGAGGAACGAGGAACGTGAAAAGTGAGGTGCGAAAAAAGTATGTTGAAAAGTTGAGTTGGTTTGCGCTAATATATATTTTTTCGAAGATGTTGGCAAAGTGAACTCGAAAATCTCGAAAACTCAAAAATGTAGGAAGCATCTTCCATTACGGCTTTATCAATCATTTGACTGCTAGCGATAACGATGGAGTTAGTTCAATAGATTGAGGCAGTTGTTTAAGCTCTTAGCATACAGAATCTTCATGATCGATTGTCAAGGATGGTCATGAACATTATCTACGAATTTTTCAAGCGCACGAGCAACACTGATGGCAACTATCGTCGTAAGGTTAATTCTTTTAGCTGCAGCCAGTCGTGTATCGTATTCTTCAAGTACACATAGATCAGGGCAGCACTTTGACAATGGAACATCAACTGAATGCTCGAAGTTTAGTAAAACTTTGCCGAAAGTTGTCGTGGACCATCGTTGTCATCTCATGCACCTTGACGTTCAGCCCAAGTCGCTCATTTCTCACGTACACATTCCGAAAACGGCGGGCATCTCCATTCAGCGAGAGTTAGCAAAAGTATTTCCGGGCGCCAACATTGCAAGTTGGGAGGAATATTACTCTGAATTTCCGCGTCAGTGGCCTGCAGGTCAGGTCGTAACAATGCTACGGAATCCCCGCGCCCACGTTTTCTCGCAGTTTTTAGAATGCAAGTATGATGAATGGGGTCGCATGGTTACAAATTTTACAGCCTTTCCACGCACCACTTCCGATGAGCTTGACTTCAATGTCTGGCTAAATACTTTTAGCCTAAACTCAATATCGGGTGAGGCTGATGACTATGGATGCTACAATCCGTTAAATATGCAGACGCGGTATCTTGCTAATGAACGCTCCGAGGAGCTTCGTAAAGACCCAAAACAACGGCCGTTTCGTCACAAGCATCCAGTATTCCCTGCACACCATGCCTTCGGTCATCATGATGTGCTGCCCTCTCCAGAAAAAGCTCTAATCAATTTGGTCTCGTCGTCGTGGTTTGGGATAACCGAGTTATTCCACGAGTCCCTTTGCTTACTTCAGTATCAAGCCAGTAATGGTAAGGAGAGCGATTTTTTAACGGCGTGTGAATGCAAGATTGATGCGCATCATGAATCAGGTATTAGCGAATCGCATGAATCCCACAACGTTCCTGAGCATGACGTAAACGCACTTTCAACAAGTACGAAAGACACCATCGATAAACTGACGGGGCGGGATGCTTTTTTTTACTCACATGCCCTGGGTATCTTTATTCTCCGAATTCGAAAGATGGAACGTGACACGGGAATCTCTGTCTTATGCAAGGATAGACTTCGAATGCTCCGTGAAGAAGTGGCTTATTTGCCAGCGGCTTTAATATCAATTGATTGTGGGAGTAGGATCGGTGCGTGCTCTTCCTGACGGCGCGATCTACAACTCGACTTCTAGTCGGCGATCTCCCTCGAAGTATGAATCATGTGCTGTCGTGCACGGCCTGCCTAAGAATGCTACCAACTTCGATGAGTGAGCTATTTTTAGATATTACGCGATCTAGAGTAGCAAGATGGAAAAGGTGTATAACTGGCGGAGCTTCCAAAGTTCCATCATCAGCAGGGTTATCTCACTTCCACGGCCATTCGGCATTCGGGAATGTTCACCGATGATATATTCTCCTAGAATAAGCCTTATTGTGCTGTTATTCTGCTTGTCAGCCTTCTAGTTTCCAGCTCATTGAGGCCCGTGCCATAGAACCTCCCTTTCGCTGCGCGCAGGGCAATTTGCAATTATGGTGCTCCACTCTCACGCCGGAAACCGGAAGTGGCAACAGAAATCATAGACATTGACTCATGCCGCCATGCCCTTAAAAAATTCTCAGGAAAGAAATAAGCTACATGAATCGATTAGACCAGATCAGATTAGTTTAGACTCCCCAATTGCAAAGAAACAACAACAAATAGCACAAAGCTGCGTTTTGATGAATCCTCCAGAACAAGTCTGACTAGGCTGAGTGCCCTTTTGCGTTATGCAACGCCCATCTATACTTCTATGAGCCCTGTAGAATTAGTTCTCGCAAGGAGGCATAAGTTTTGAATATGTCCGCGATCTCCATTCCGACCAATCCTCTGCTATGGCACCCCATTTCATGCCTCATGCATTATGCAGTTCTAGTTATATTGAATCAAACTCTGCCCTCCAGTAGTCTATTTTCTATGGCACTTCTTTCTTTCGAGTGTGCATTTATGTGATCGCTATCTACCATGACTGGGGGACATATAAAATAAAAATTTAGAAACCAAATGCACTCCCACCTGCGAGTGAGATTCAGAAATATTTCCAAGGTCAAATAGGAAATCTCCTTAGGGTCGAGGGGCACCAACGAGAAACAAGTCCTGTCCCAGTGGTTGTGACCCAGCCCCAGTGAATATCAAGATGGTTCTGGGTCTAGGGTCCCTCATTCCAGGTCCACCTGGCTTTAAATTCCGGCTTGATCTGCGCTTCTTGAGGCACATGCTTTTTCCCAGCCCTACTGTTGATGATTCTTTATTGGAGGGAACTGAATGAACGCCCTCTTTAGTTTCCCTTTCGCTCTATACTTACTCCGGGCCCCTTTGTAAGATTTGTCCCATGTGATCATAAGTACCTTCGCTCCCTTCTGTACAGTCTAGGCTCCTGTCGTTCTGCAGCTGGATTTCTTAGTTAGCTGGGTTCGACGTTCGACGTGGGACGTGAGACGTGAGCATCTTTTGTCATTTTCTTTTTTGTTCTTTGTTGCTTCTCGCTTTGCTCATCATCTCATCATGTCGAAGTCATCATCATTCATCAAGCAAAATACGTTTACTTACCTTCGAGAAGGGTGCCGACAAGCTGGCTAGTAGTAAAAGCACATTGCTGCAGTAGAGGGATTGTGGTCCGAAAAATGTCTAGCTATAGTGTTGCAGACTTTCTCTCAGAGTATGTAGTCAATCCCCTCGTCCGACCTGATCCCAAGGCCATGGCAGTGTCAGCTGCCCTGACGGGCCTCATCGCCTACGTGTCCTATGGAGCTGGCGCACGGGAGGCGGAAGATTTCTTTGTTCCCTTGATTATGGGCTTGTTTGTGTACTTTCACCACTACAACCGTGGATCAGGCAACGCAGAGTCAGGAGAAAAGGAGTCAGCAGCGGCCAGGCAGCATGTGGAACCGTCACCACAAGCTGGGTCAGACCTTGGCTCGTTGACAGACCTCTTGGAAGGCTCCACGATTGCTCAAAGTACCTCAGAGCTCGGGACGCCTACATGGGTTGGTGATACGCTGGTAGTGTTGGCTCTCACGAGAAACACTGCCTCACAGGTGCCAGCATTCAATTCAGTAGCTACCCGCCACGCATCAAGCCGCCTCGATTTCGTAGTGGCGTCCGTCGAAGAAACGACGACTGCGCTGAACGTGCTCACGTCCCAAGAAAGTGGGGTAGCTTCTCGAACGACGGTAAAGGTGCTGGCGAAAGCAAGCGCGCTGCTGGCGGTGCAGCGCCATGCGAAGAAGGCGTCAGTGTTCGTGCTCAAGGTGCGAAGTGGTGACAAGGGAGGTGCTGCGCTCGCGTGGTCTGGGCACGTTGCAGCACTAGAGAATTACTTGGATGACGCGTTCGGAAGGGACGATAACAGTAGCAGTAGCGAGGATGAAAGTGTGGGCAAATGATCTGGGGTGGAGGTTAGATAGGCCACGGCCAGTTCGAAGTGTATGAGTTTGGAATAACTCTCGGTTCCTCGCCCGTTTGCGCATGACAATTAACCTGCTACACCACGGCCCTCAGTTTTCCTGCTTTCTGCGCTCTATCAGCGCCGTGTTCCTTCTGGGGTGCTTATCTGGCTCGTCAAAGGGAGTTGCGTCTGTAGTATTTTGTTTCGAATAATTTTAAAGTTTTAAATTTTCAATTCTTTATATACAAGGGTGCGATTTACGTACACGCGTTATTTACGCGCTTCAAGCCCATTTTTTACGTCACGCGCAATTTACACGTAATTTACGCGTAATTTACGTGTACCATACGCGCGGTAAAAATCGTTTTGAATACGGGCTCTTGGTATTCATTGGTGGTGCTGTGCTCTTCCGAACTCCCTTCCCTACTGCTTACTTTACTAGTTCACTGCCTTTCTGCCTGTGTGCGATTATTTGCCGACATTTTGCCACATCCTTCGTGATGGGCATGGTCTCTGCACAGAGGGAAGTGCTACGCTTTTTCAGCATGGGGGCCGTTCAAAAGAGCCCATCACGAAGAGTGCTGTGCTGATGAGCCACACCCAAAAGACCAGGGGGGATTATACGCCTGATTGGTAAAAATTACTTCCCCGCGTAATTTACGCGTAATTTACGTCGTAAATCGTAACCTAGTTTATATAGGAACACCTATGGCTTTGAACTCGCTCCAAATAGGAATTACGAGAATTCCACTCAGATATACGCCCACTTGTGCGTCGATAGCTCTATTCTTCTTTCAAGCGAATTCTGTTCAAGTCAAAAGTCTCTTGAGAATTGAGAAATTGAAATCGAAATGTATAATTTATCTACATCTACATTTGAATTTGATAATTAATACTTTATGATTTCGAGATCACGGATATGTTTAACAATAACAGAAGCGCAGTGTTTTTTGTTTAGCCCAAATAATTTCGTGTGTTGTAGTCAAGTCGGGGCCTGGCGCAATAACCCATGGCAGATGAACATACTCGCGAGGTGACAAACCTCACGGGCGTTCTCTGCTGGAGCTATCGCGCTGGTGGCCTTGTGTGGAAGGAAGCGCGTGATTGCAGTGCTGCTGGGGAACTCTCTCAATCAGGGGGGGGCAATAGTAGAAGAGGAACCGGGAATACCGGATAAAAGAAGGAAGCGGGTTGTATTGCCGCGCGGCAAATGGGAAAAAAACCTTTACACGGTGTTGTGTGCGGTCTTGTCCACATTGTTGAACCACGGGTGGTCCATGCAGCCCCGGGCCGAAATCCGCGCCTTGGGGTCATAGTACATGGTTTGCTCCAGCAAGTTCAGGCCCACCTCGTCCAGGGTAGGCGCCACGGTGCGCAGCGAAAGGCGCGGCCACTGCGGGAAAGCAGGGTTCCAGTCTTGAAGCGCGGTGCAGCCAGGCCATTGTTCCTCGTTCGGAGTCCCGAGGAGCCGGAAAATTTTGTACACTTCGTCGATTTCGCAGTCGCCCGGGAACAGAGGGCGCTTTGTGACCATTTCTACCAAAATGGGGCCGATGGCCCAGGCGTCTACGGGGGGCGCGTACGTGGTGGAGCCCAGCAAAATCTCAGGCGGGCGGTACCACAGCGTCACCACTTCGTGAGTGAGCGGGCGAATGGGCGGGCAGAACGCGCGGGCCAAGCCGAAGTCCGCCAGCTTGAGGCGGCCGTCACCAGTCACGAGCAAGTTTTGCGGCTTCATGTCGCGGTGCATGACGCCGCGGCTGTGGCAAAACGCAAGGCCTTTCACGAGCTGGTAGGTGAAGGACTGGACGATTTCCATGGGCAGAGGGCCAGGCTGTTTGTCAATGTACTTCTTGAGATCGCAGTCCAGGAACTCAAAAATCAGGTACAAGCGGCCTTGCTCTTGTACCACGTTGCGCAGCCCGACAACATTAGGGTGCGTAAGCTCTTTCAGCAACGAGATTTCGCGCAGAGCAGTGGAAGGCATGCCTTCGTCTTCGATCTCAAGGCGGATTTTCTGGGCGCAAACAAGAGGAATAAAAAAATACAGCAGACATAAATGGATGAAGTGAGAGAATTTGTGAGTGACGTAAAGAAGTGTAGGAGTCGGGGAGCTTGTGGATGAATTGATGTGTGACCTCAAACCAAACGGCCACAAGATGCGGCACATCAGCAAGAGACAGCACAACAAAGGGATGATATCTGAATGAACATTGATATCAGGAGCGAATAATAGCAATAGAATAAGGCTGTCATGCTGTAGACAGCTGCAATTCAGCTTTTGTGCAGCGAGAATACAGCTGCCCTTGATGGCGATAAGCGCACCTTCATTGCAACGATCTCGCCCGTCTTCTTGTCCTTGCCCTTGTATACCACACCATAGGCACCCTCGCCGATTCCTGCGCCGCCTTTTTCAGTCTTTTGGTAACGATCCATATCTGATTGCATGAAAGAAAGCGCAGGAGAAGTCGACCGTTAGTTCAAATGAGGAAAGGCGCGGAAGGCGTCAGGAGTTGGTGGTCCGTTGGTACCCATATCAAGTTTCGGAAGGAGAAAATTAAAACATTGAATATGCTTGGCATTGCTTCATACTTTCGATTAAGAAATTGCCTAAGAAAAGTCAGCCGTGGTGCAGAAAAACGCAGCAAGGTGGCAAATACCTCCGGCCGTGACTTCGAGACTTCGACAAGGTTAGAAAAAGCAACCGACAAATATATTTGCATGGGAAATATTTCTCCTGGATTTACGATGAATTTACGATGAATTTACGATAAAATTGGAATTCTCAACCTACATACCTTCCTCCTCCTGCTCCTTCCTCGTTTCTCTTCTCTTTTGCCTCTTTCTTCGCATTCGCATTCTTCGTTCTTCTTGCCTCGGAGCCATCAAGCCATCAAGCCATCAAGCCATCAAAGCATCGAAGCTACTACAGCGTGTACAGCTAGAGACCAATTTTTGAAGAGTAGTTCATTCGAGGCTCATTGCATACGTCTAGACGCAGCGAAAGATTCACTGTCGGTAGGAATGCATGCTTCTGTATCAGACTTTACACTCCTTCCCTAAACTGTTTTTGCCTTCAAGAGTGACTAGCCAATCTGTGTGTATCTGCGACTGCTAAAGCATCGGCTAAGAGTTCAATTTGTGAATAAATTGAGTTGAAGTATTGAAATACCGCTTGAATGTAGATCTCTTCGATATGCTTTCTAGGTCCCACTTCTTAAAAAGCTAGTATTTCATCCATGGAGCCTCCAGTGCGCAAATTCACGATGGCCCACTCCGCAACCGTGGCTGAGCTCCCCGTGCTCGCTGCTTACGACGCCGAAGCGCTCGAAAAAGTGGCGACCGCTTCTTCGTCTACAGCGGGTGTGCGTGTGGGCGGTTGGCGTGTGCAAAGTGTGCACGGGTCCATATATGGAGACGCAGAAGTGGAGGCGCTCAGTGCTCGCCTTGCTTCGATTGCAGGCAAGGACGGCAGCAGCGGTCTGTCGCTCCCTGAGATGCCTTACACGTCTAGCCTAACACTTACTCATGAAGCTTCAGGCGTGTCGCTGCGATTCGGTAAGAGGAAGACAATAGGGCTTTTTAATGGCTTGTTTGTTTTGTCAACACGAAGCATGTTTTGTTTCGTTCGATTTCGGAGGCTTGTAGCAGGCAGTGATTGCAAAGTAAAGCATACCTCAGACAGCCTCTAAGGACGTTTGGAGATTATCTAATTTCTATGTGTGTATGCTAGCGGCGGAGCCAGCGCTGGAGACCTGGGCAGCAACGCCACCGGAGGCACAAGACGCAGCCACCGCCATGAAGGTGCTTGTGGCTTGATGCATGTTAAGAACCTAAGATTGGGCTAGCTAAGCCTATCGCCATCACGCATGAAACAATAAATTTCTATACTTTCTTCGGAGCTTGCGAAACGTTAAAGGTTTCCTGCTTGATCTCTATCTCTTTCGTGTTCTCCTTACCTTCACTTTCTTTATTCTTGCCTCTTCACTTCATCACTTATATCATACTTGATGGCGGTTGGCACCCACACAGGTTGCCCCCAGCAAAGGGTGGTCCAATGCCGGTGGCCCTGCTGCATCAGCTTCCGCAACCAAGACGATTGGTGAAGTTGCTGCTGCGGACGAGGATGGCCCAGATTGGACTTTCTTCACCGAGTGGGCAGGCAACGTAGGCATTGGCGCTGCAGCTGCTGGTAGTGGTGATGGTGGTGGCGATGTTGAAGATGCTAGTGCTTCTAAAGGTGGCGATGGCGGCGGCGGTGGCGGTGGAAGCAGCGGTGATACTTTACTTCCGCCAGTGTGGATGGAGAATCAGCCAGTGAGCGGCGTAGATATGGTAGCGTTGTCGGATCAGTCAGTGCCGATTCTGTTCTATGACGACGTCGCACTCTACGAGGATGAATTGCATGATTTCGGGTATGACTTTAAAACAATGCACACAACACGGCAATACACTTTTAAGACCTTTGCTCCTGTTCATCACGTGCACGATGCCTTAACACTTGCTTGTCTCACCTCGTATTTCACATGCAACTGCGCAGGGACATGAGTTTGGCGGTCAAGTTTCGCGCGATGCCGTCGTGCTGGTTTGCGCTCTTGCGGTGCTGGGTGCGCGTGGACAGCGTCGGCATGAAAGCGATGGAGCACCGCTTCTTTTGCCGATACAGCGAGACGGGGTAAATGAGAGGAAATGAGGGAGAGAGAAAGAAAAAGAGATCGGTTGCATCATGGACTGAATGACAGAAAGCGACATTGTTCTACTATATCATCGCACCCCTTTTTCTTCTTTCAACATCTCATGGCATTCACACGTCAGGTCCCTCGGAGGCCCCGTGGTTCACTGCTCCACCACCGAGCGCTTCTCACCCTGGGCGGCCTTGCCTTCGCTCGGCTTATCCATTAACCCGCGCGACCATCTGGACCCCAACCGCACCATTCCCAAGCTCCCGCCGTCGCCGTCCCCGGGCCGTGGCACCCCTCGCCATGCCAAGCTGGAGATTCCACAGGGTGAAGCTGGTGCTGGTGTGGGCGATGCTAGCCGTGGCGGTGGTGTTTCTTCGTCGTCTACCTCCTCTTCTCAAGTGGGGCAAGAATCGCAAAGTCCTTCTTCTGCTCTTGGAATCAATGCAACCACCGCCGCCACTGGTACCAACGCAGGAGGTTCAGGAGGTGCTTACGTGCCTGAAATGGCTGCTCGTAAATGGGTCGCCCCGCGCCGCGCCATTCTCGCCCCTTCGGACATGAGCGCGTGGCAAAGCAGCGCGACCTACGCAGAGCTGCTTCGGTTCGTGAAGATGTTGGGCCAAGCCAGCAGTGGCGTGCCGTGCCGGTACTTGCCTCGCCCTGCGCCACTGGCCCCTTCGCCTTCGGAGTCGACCATGGCCCCAGGAGCTACAAGCAGCGCGGTGCAGGGACTAGTGGCGATCCTCGATCAGCTCGAAATTATGATCGGAGAAGCGCCACCCGTGCAACAACCAATGCGGTACGGCAAAATTAGTTTGAGACAGAAAAGGCTACAGGAAGGGAAGTAAAGAGGCGTGTGCGACTGTGTACTTGATCCCACCTTCTGGACCTCTACTCGTCAAATCCTATCATGCCTAAACATGTTTTGTTCTGCTACATGCGTGCATGTATCATCTAACTCCAACAGGTTTGGCAATCGGGCCTTCGCTGCTTGGCACCAGCTCCTCGTGGACCGGTCTCCTGCGCTGATTAGCGCCCTGCCCCCACCGCCTGCTGCTGCTGCTGCGAAGGATGGAGCAGTGACTTGGCAAAAAGCACTTGGCAATGCGGAGGTTGGTGATCGTTGTTGTTGTTGTCGCGATGTATGCCTGATGCGTGACGCATTTTCTCGTCGTCTATCCTCCTCGTCTTTTCTTATGTGCGCAGTTTTATCGAAGTCCATGCATTTATTTGCGCATACGTATGCATACTCGTGTGATTTCTCGCGTGCTTTATTATTCATAAGGTTTACGTGTGTGCATGTACGCTGTACAGGTGGAGTTGGCGTCGTATTTGTGCGACAGTTTCGGCGACCCTACCCGTATTGACTACGGCACCGGCCACGAAACAAGCTTCGTTGCGCTCCTGTACGTTTTATTTTGATTTCCCTAATCCATACATTCTCATATGTTGCAGCCTACCTGCTGCTGCTAAAGGTTTATTCGATTTGATCTTTCTTATCGGTGCTTCCCGTCCTTACTTCCCTCTTTTATGTTGCTCATTTTGTCCTCTGTGTTCTCCCTAATGTAGTTACGGCCTCGCGAAATGCGGCATTGTGAGCCCTACAGACGCAAGTGATTTGGTGACGGTCGTCTTTCACCGGTGAGTTTATACTTGTATAGGTGTACTGGCACGCTGAAGGTTTCTTTGCAGATGCACGCGCACACCTTTTCTCACAAGTTTCGCCTCCTTTTTTATTTCCTTCCTTCTGCTTTCTTTCTTTTCCCTTTTTATTATATTTTCTAACATCTTCCTCTTAATATCACTTCCTATCTGCGCTCCTTTTCCATTTATTTCACTCTCCCTTCGTTTATGCCGCCATTTCCTCTCGTTCTTCACCCTTCTCTAGCTACATGGGGGTGATGCGAGCGCTGCAGCACACGTACAAGATGGAGCCCGCGGGCAGCCACGGCGTGTGGGGGCTGGACGACTACCATTGCTTGCCCTTCTTGTGGGGGGCTGCGCAGCTCCTGCCGCCATCTTCAAGCAGCTCCTTGAGCTCTGCACATGGAGGAGGCAGCTCTACCACCGCTGCTGCAGTTTCGGGTGCCTCTGCAAGTGCAACTGCATCTACGTCGTCATCGTCCTCATCTTCTTCGTTTCCGCCTCAAGCGCTGGCCACGCCGGCCTGCGTCAACGACAGCGCGGTGCTGGAGAAATACGCGCACGTGAGCCTGTACGTGGCTGGGATTGCGGACGTGCGAAGAGTGAAAACTGGCGCGCCATTCAGGTGTGTTTCCGCCCCTCTCAACTAATTCAATTTGAATCAAAAGAAGGAGGATCTTGAGAAAGTCCGAGATGGGTGGGTTGAGTACGGAAAGTAGATGCAAGGGAATCACTTTTGGTTTGATGCGACGAGTATGGGGATACGAGTTGTTGTGATGAATCTCCTGGGATGACTTTAGATACACCGCGCTCCCACGTCACAGCATATGCTCTCTGATTCTTCTTAAGCTACTTCTTTTGATTTCCTCACTCTCTCTCTCTTACTTTGTTCTGTCTCTGAATCTCTTCTTCTTGTCGTTCGTGTTGTCACCATGCAATCCTGCACAGCGAAACGAGCCCCATGCTGCACTCCATCTCTCAGCTTCCGACTTGGCACAAGGTGGCTCTAATTTCCCCTACACCACTCCTCTGTCAAATTTCAAATAAATTCTTCAATTTACTTGTCATTTACTTTTCCTCTGATTAATTTCCTCGTCATCTCTTTTTTTTTTCTGTCACTAACGTGACAATCATCCACCTTCACCCATCTTTTTTCTATTCTAAAAGGTGCACGCAGGTTTGCTGAAGCTGTACGAGGCTGAGGTAAGGAAAGAAGAAATGCACCGTATTTACGTGCCGTATACGTTGACTGTTCTTTTGTGAACGCTTTTTATTTCATTCGCCATGTTCTTCAGCTAAGCATCTCCTCACCTCGTCATATTCTCTGCTTGAGTTACTTTAACCTTCACTTCTGTCTGCATGACGGTGGCCACAGGTGCTGGGCAAGTTTCCCGTGATTCAGCACTTCAAGTTCGGCTCCCTTTTACCGGCCACATGGGCTTCTTCTTCTTCCTCTGCTTCCTCTTCCTCTACATCATCATCTGCTCTTAGCACAAGTTCTTCTGCAGCAGCCACCTCATTGAACAGTAGTGGGCCCATGGAGAGCACGCGTGCGCCGTGGGCCACTGCAGCCGCTGTTCCTGCCAGTAGTTTACCCACAACCACTGCCGCACCAAGTACAGCGACCGCATCGGCACTGCCTCCCCCAGCGCCTCCTACAGCCGCTGCTGCTGAAGCCACAGACGAGAGTCGCGACACGACAAACGTCGGCGGCCCTGGAAATTTTACGTCTCTATAATCGCCACGCTACGCCTCAGTATACTGGTTCACCTCCGTTCTTGCTCTTTCTTGAGCATGTTGTGGAAGATTATGTGAATGAATCCTCGTCAATCTCAGCAACCTTCCCATCATTGGAGCTGCGTTCGCGTTATTGCGGGTCACGTGCAGAGAAGCCCCGTTTAATCGAGGTCGCAGTTAAGGGGTGCACCTGTGTGCTTGTAGCTTAACTTCCGTGTTGTTGTGGAAAGATCCGGCATGCCCTTATATCTTATATAAATATGCGTGATTGATTTGAGATGTGGGTGATTAAACGCAATTCATGAATTATTTCAACTCCTCTATCGGCATCAGGATTACCCCATCAACTCAAAATACCACTGCGCTTTCCCGTGCCCTCGTGTTGATTATCGAAGTGAAGTGAACCCACTATACTCGAAGCACTTGCAGGCCCATTAGCCATTAGGTCCAAATTAAGTACCGCACATGCATTTCGTGGTGGTTTATACTTAGCAGGCTTAAGGCTCAGGGGTACCTGTTATTGCTTCTAATAAGCACTGCGTGCTATAACTAGTTGGAATCAATAATTATCGTTATTATGACTGGATAATCTTTTTTATCCCTTGAGAATTGATTCTGCAGGGCCCATAGGAATAAAAGATGCGCATTGTATTGCGCAAAAGGACACCCAGTCCAGTCAGACTTGTACAGGAGGTATCATCAATGCATAGCTTTTTGATATTTGTTGATGTTTCTTTTATTTGCAAGTGGGGAGTTTAATGTAAACAAATCTAATCTCAACGTCATACGGCTAACGAAGCAACGGCAGACTGAAACATAGGGGAACCGGGGAATCCGTCAAGAGGGTCGATACGAGCTGCAACTGCATTACAAAACTAAGAGAGTGCGCAGCATTGAGACAGCCGGAATGCTTAGAGATCAGAAAGAAATGATATTGACCCCGAAGACAGTACCAAAGAAATTACATAAAGTTCTGGTCGCTTGACTTACATGCTAAATAATTTGGCGGACTGAGTAAAGCATGATTCCCTCAAATATGTGTGAATATACGATATACCCATGACCTGTTAGGATCGACTTGCTATAATGATATATAAGTTGTGCAAGACAGGAGTGCTCCAATTGCATACGACAAAACCCTGCATCAAACATAGGAAAGAATTGAATAGGCTTCGATGATGCCAAATAACGAAAATTCAACGAAACATTCTTTGTCACGCAATTTTTAGAGGCACGTGCCATTTGCGACATGGCCGTTATTTGCTCACAACAATTCTGCATCTACAACTTTGCTCCACGCACGATAGCATACTTCTTGCATCCTTTCATTCACTCCGTCCCAGCATTTCGCAGAACGCATCAACTGAAATGTTACGCCGTACAATAATGGCAGAAAATCGTCGAAATCATGTGGCTGCTCCTGAGAGGGATATCTCGCAACAAAATTTCCACAACAATCAAGGACGATGCAATTCTTGCTTGCATGACAATCCTTGGTACGAAGGCAGAATTGAGTGCAGTAAAGCTATGGAGAAGTTGTTACAGACCGTAGCGCAATTGGAAAGAAATTTAGCGGCGGTGAGCGCAGCACACTCTGCGCTTGAGGAGAAGCATTTCGCTCTTTGTGCAGCAGTGGCACGCAGCGCCTTTCTCATGCCTAAGCCACATGCTTATCTAAATCGTAACTGGCGTAGCCGCAGGTTTAACAAAAGTAATTGGAATAGATCTCATGGCGTGGAGCCTTCGGACTCTAATTCAGGGCTGGTGGGCACTGATGATGAAAGTGCTACAGACGAATACGATGACGAAGATGGCGTCAACTTCGACAAAGATGAAGACGAAGATGAAGATGACATTGATAATGTAAATCAGACACTTGTTGAGGAGGAAGAGGAGAAAGAGGGGGAGAAACAACAGTGTAGTGAAATGATAAGAGCGCGGCTATGTAGAAGGAGCTCGTCATTAGGTGAGCTAGCAGCACATGCTTTACCCACAACTTTGACTGGTATGAGTGCCTTTGCGACAAGCACTTCCAAAACTGGCCTCGCATCCTCGGCGTTCGACCCAAAATTTGTCACTGCTCACCAAGTGGTGGATACAAATTTCAATGCGGTTGACAAAGAAGTCGAGCAGACTAAAGAACTTGCAGCCACTCGGAAGTTGTCTACTACCAAGAAGTGCATTGCGGACACAACGTGCAAAACACCACAGCGGCCGCCTATGCTCCATATTACTAACATGAATGTTGGCGAAGTAGCCTCTGCTGCTTCATCCACGGCCACTGCCGCTTTTCTGCGGCGTTCGTCATTTTTTCGAGAGGCAACCACGACTCCTCTCGCATCAAATACTTCCGAAGCGGCAACTGAAGTTTCCGAAGATTACTGCTCAAATTCAGCACGTGGAGCCACGCCTCATTCTGCTGTCACCTGTGCACATGAAAGTAGAAACAGCAAGGTCGCTCGCCTATTCCCTTGCAAATCTTTCAAAGAAAACGCCAGCGCGCAATGGAGACGCAAATCGACTGATTCTGTGCTGAAACGACAAGAGGAGATAGACTTCGATCCCGAAATTTACAACGAGTCGTATCGGCAACAATTAGTCTGATAACGTATCTCGTATCTTTGCACCTCTCAGACAAGAAACCAACTTAAGAAGCTGAAATTCCTTCCTCTCTCAACCCGAAGATAAATCAAAAATGATAAATCAAAATGTTTTGGTCAATTTCATATTACCAGTATAATAATGAACATAATAGTGCGCAGTATAATAATAATGGGCACCAACCACATATCCGCATCACCTGCTTACTCTAGAACCACTAGACCCCTAATAGATAAAGAAACAACATCGCATCCTTTGCGATATTTTGGCAATTTGTTAGGCTATCGTAAGTGCACGAGTGACAGTGATGATCGTACCAAGCATTCATTAGAAGAGTAGACCTTGATTTTGCCTACAATGCGTTCTCAGAAGAAGGAGCTTTATAATCCCACTGCTATGCTAACTCTCTAATCAGAAAGGGAGATTACGATCACCAAGTTGACATAGGCAACAGCCTCATGGTAATTCATGAAATTACCAGTCAGTCATTTGCATTCATTTCGAGCGAGTCTATGCCAACTATAATTCAAGCATGATCCCGTAGTTATATTCTTCTCGCTACATGCTTAACAGAGTTTACGGTCGAAATTCGCACCTCTACGTCTCAACTTGTCACCTATCATTCATATCCGAAACACACTAATATTCTCTTCTAAGCTGCACATGAGTAAAGGATACACGGGTCCAACGGTAGAATAAGATTTAAATTTCCCCTCAAGGAAGTCCGCGTGCAAGAGAAGGATTCCTAATTCCCTTTTTTATTGCCACATTGATGTTTTAATTTATTACGTAACTCAGAGCTCAAGACTTATCCTAACTGTAAATCAATCAAAGAGTAGCAAGCATCCACAATTAGTATGAAGGTTGTTGGACAGGTCATTGTGCTGTTCACATTTACTTTGTTTGGCGCATACGCATTTCAATCGGATGGATTGCGTCCTCGAGGAGAACGAGTATTCGTGGCGACGCCAAGGTGGGCAAAAGACACTCAACTTGATCCAGCGGCTCGTCTTGTCGACAGCAGTGAAAGCATTCGTCGTGCACTGGCACCTTCGGTGGCTTTCGCTTCGACAAGCAATTGGCTTGCACAATGCGTGTACGTGGTACTGGATGCATGCTTAAAGCACATAATTTGTTCGATAAATTGTATGAATCATTTGAGAATGAGCCGTCCATTTGAAGGTTGTGAAGTTCTTTCTTGCTTCTTGCAAAGCTGATTTCATCACCTCGCTGATTTCCAGGTACGTGGCATGTGAGCTCAAGGTTTTCGATGCCTTAGAGCGCGGACCTTTAACTGTTGATGCTATCGCCGCGGAGGTAAGACAGAAAATCCCACGCAACAATGTGGCTAACTACATTATTGTAAAATCGCGGGGCATTTGAAGAGAATTTGTGGTTAAATTTGAATTATTTTCATAATCTGCGCCTTTCATATTCAGAAGTTTTGAATAGGTGGGTGCGGACGCCAGTGCGCTTGGACGACTTTTGAGGGCTCTCGGTGGTCAGGTTAGTTCAGGAGCTATTAGACGACACTAACTTTTATCGCGTGCAGAAAGAAAGCGTAGATATATTTTGGTCCAAATCTGATGCATTTTAAGATATTTAAGCAATCTGGTGGATCAAAATAGCCCTTACTCTCAACATTGAATGCACAATTCGAAAATCCAGGGCCCAATCGTCGGAGCAGTTGTGGAAGTATTCGACCCTCCATTATGGCCATTGCCGTTTACACCTCCAGTACCGCTGCCGGTGCCGCCCCCGGTGCCGTATCCAATCAACATCCTGGCGCCCAAAAGCCCTCGACGCACCCTGAGTGAGGAGCAACGGAAGTATGCGCTTACTCCACTGGGTGCATTGCTGCGAACGAATGCAGTGAGCTCATTGCGGCCGTGGGCGGTGTTTTCGGGCGCAGAACTCGGTGCGGCTTGGGGTGGGCTGTTGACTGCAGTGCGCGCTGGCCATCCTGATTTTGAAGCGTCACAGCAGCGACACAGCTGGAGTGACAGAGGCAGCAGCAGCAGCAGCAACTATGCCAAGAACATCACTAGCAATGGTAATGAGTGTGCCCACTACTGAAGACACGGAAGGATTCGAATCCCTGATCTGTAGACGGCTATTTGCTGTATGTCTACCCTTTCTTTAAAGAGCGGTTGCACACTTCATGATGAACGCTCACCAAATCTAATCAACTACTTCAATTATTGACTAGGCTTCTTCGAGTACATGGCAGCTAACCCTGCTGCAGGGACTCGCTTCGACGAAAGCATGAGTGCAGTGAGCAATTATGTGCTTGAAGCTGGCCGTGCCGCAGATCTCTTTGACTGGTGAGCCATTTGCAAAAATACAAATCGTATTTTCTACTATGCACATTTGAGCGCACGGATTGAATGGGAACCAAGATTGTATGAGTTTTTAGTTAAGTGCTCCAAGTTGTGGGCATTCTTTTACAATTCGTTTGGGCACTTCGATTGGCTCCGTTCTGCAGGACTAGTGGTGGGACTGCTAAAATTGTGGTGGACGTGGGTGGAGGTACAGGCACGCTTTTAGCAGCCATTCTCGCGAAGCATCCATCCTTGCACGGCATCTTGTTTGACCAAGAACAGGTGATTCTAACTTTCTCAAGACAAGCTCGTTCTCAACCTTCGCTTCAGCACCTCAAGTCATGAATCTAAATCAAATCCACTATTTCAACGTCTATATATTCTCACTTAAGAAATTAAAAGGTATGTTGTTCATCCATGCAGTTTGAATATGTTTACCATCCGCCAGGTGCTTGAAGGTGCCATCTCTGTGCTAGAGGCAGCTGGCAACGATGTGTCAAGTCGTTGCGAGCTGCAAAGCGGAAACTTCTTCGATCAAATTCCGCTTGGTGGAGATGTGTACACCATGAAAGTAAACAGCCTGATTTAACGATATCTGCAGATAGTTTTCATCATAGAAATGATAAAGGTAACCTTTGCTGCAATACTCATGCTGTGCTCGCCCTCACTTGAAATCCTCGAACGATAGAACATTTTGCACGACTGGCCGGATGCCGAGGCAGTTGCTTTACTGCGCGTGGTCGCAAACGCCATGCGTCGGTCAGTCGCGAACCCAACGCTTGTAATTCTCGATATGGTTTGCAGCGATAGGCTGGGTCACGAGCCGTGGAAATTAGATTTCAGCGATTTTTTTGACTTAAATATGCTTGTTACGGTAAGAAGCAAGCTCGCGCAGCTATTATGGAACAAATAATATTATTCTAATCGACAAAAGGCAGAGGAAAGAGTTAAATGACATGATTTGTGCTGCTCTCTCTTTTGTAATGCCTTATCTAATGGGTGGTTGATGTTGATATAGGTGGGCGGAAAAGAGCGCACCCGCGGCGAGTGGGAACTGCTCGTTGAGCAAGCTGGTCTTAAAATTATCAGTGTTGCCCCTGGTCCTGGCGTGAGCGCCATCGAAGCCAAGCTCGCTACAACGAAGATGTAGTTGCGGCGGGATGATCGATCTCTAATGGATCACAGGGAGCTCGCTTCTTGGCAATGCAAATCACAAGAACGCTGGTGCCGTCGCTACTAACGGATCATTTGTGTGCCTCTGCACATCGCTTATTAGAACAAAATTGAAGAATTTGATAGAGCGCAGACAATTATTCTTACACTGCTTCGCCTAGGGAGAATTATATGTATAACATGGCGTCGTCTCAACCAGGTTATTTTTATCGCCTACGAGACACCGATTGCAATACTCTATGAGATCGAATTGCTTTAGTGAAACCAACTACTACTCTTGATTATTCCATTGCACTGGCCGACTCCGATTACTATCTCGGCATTTGATAAGTCATTAAGTCGAATTTTCACGCCCACCTGCACTAATTGCGTTCTATTTCACCTGTTGGCCCGTTCGCCATCTGGTTCCGGTCCTTCGGGCACGGTGTCCAACACACACAGCAAATTCCGATTCCTTAGGTACTGCGCTTATCGAACATTTCTATCTCTCTATTTCTGATATTCATTGCGCCGTAGTCGGCTCCTTGGGCCGAAGTTACAGCCACTGGACCTGAGCTTAGTTTGTGAAAACTGCTACAGATTTCGTACCACAATCAAGAAGAAAAGGGTCAAAAATAGGTCTTAACAGCTTGTCCCTGTACGTACTTCAGTAGCTCATGTCTCAGTTGAGTCGTTGGTCGATAATACAACATTCACAGTAGTAGCGACTATTAGCGACACCACAGATAATATTCAGGCTAGTTATAGCGATGCTGCATACTTCAAATTAAGTTGTATTATTGAGCTGCCCTCGTACGCTTGAGTTATGCTTTCCCTCATTTGTAGGCGCACCGCTACTCATCGCCCAAAAGTTCATCGTTGTGTGCAGTTGATTGGTGTCCGCTTCTCTCGAATCATCAACTTAAACGTAGATACCTTAGCCTCTAGAAGAACCACGAAGAATTGGCATTTTTGCAATGCGGGTGCTCATTATAGCACATCACGTCATAATGTACCGCATAAGGTCAATTCACCGGCCAGCAGAAAGGAGTATGAACAGCGCATCCACAAGAGCAGGGAAAATTGGAGAGAAGCTATTGGGATCCTTCAAGATATGAAGTCTTCAACTCATGGCGCGACTGTCTCCGCGTACAATGCAGTAATTAACGCATGTGCACGAGCCAAGCAGACGAGAGTAGCGCTTGAGCTTATGGATGAGATGAGCGAGGCTGGCCTTGTACCCGATGTAATAACGTATAACTCGGCAATCAATGCGTGTGCACGGGCAAAACAGTTTCAGACAGCGATTCAGCTTCTTGAAATTATGCAGACGAATAGAGTTCAGCCTGATATCATCACAATGAACACTGCTATTAGTGCATGCGAGAAAGGTGGGCAGTGGGAAATGGCGCTAGCGCTGCTTGATTCTATGAAGGCCCTCGAGATCAAGCCTGACATTACAACGATGAGTGCGGCAATCAGTGCGTGCGAAAAAGGTGGTCAGTGGGAAAAAGCGTTAGCACTACTCGACTCGATGAAGGCCATTGATCTGCAGCCGGGGGTCATAGCTTTAAACGCAGCGATAAGTGCTTGTGAAAAAGGCGGACGTTGGGAAGAGGCGCTGAAGCTATTTGACTCAATGCCTACACTCGGACTGAAACCAACTGTCATTACGATGAACGCAATCATAAGCGCTTGTGAAAGATGTTCAAGGTGGGAAGAGGCTTTAAGACTCTTTGAGTCAATGGCGAGCCTAGACTTACAGCCTGACAGTGTGACAATAAATGTTGCCATCAGTGCATGTGAGAAAGGTGAGCAATGGGAGAAGGCATTGACGCTTTTTGATTCGATGCCCGGCTTCAGCCTACATCCCAATGTCATGACGATGAGTACTGCCATAAGAGCGTGCGAAAAGCTTGGACAAATAGACAGGGCGTTGAAGCTACTCAATTCGATATCAAGCCTAAACCTGCAGCCCAACGTCACGATTATGAACTCCGCTATCAGCGCGTGTGCTAAAGGCGAGGATTGGGATAAGGCACTTGCGTTACTGGAATCAATGCCCAGCATGGGTTTAAGACCTGACTTCGAAACGATAACTACAGCCATTGGCGCATGTACGAAAAATAGGCAATGGGAAGAGGCGTTGATCCTGCTTGAGTCGATGCCAGATCTCGGTCTGGAGCCTGATGCCAACACGGTGAAAGAAGTTGCGAGTGCGTGCTCGGAAAGTGGGCAAAAGGAAAGAGCCCTTTCTTTACTGAAGTAGTCGTAACAAGCTGCTCTAGATTCAAATAGTTATGCTTTGACAAAAGCACGGATCTATGTTAAAGATTAGGCCGCGTGGGCGAACATAGATTATACTCCCCCACTGCAAAGAAAGACAAGGGCAGAAATAGCACGCTCTCCGAGGTGATTTGTATTTGTAAACGTGTGGCATGTAGTTCTATGCAGCAAGAAAGAGGGTAGGCGGTGTGTGGAATGGCGAGTTGTTGTAGTTGTAGTTGTAGTAGACTAGCGCAGTCTGCAGTCTGAAGTTTCGGTGTTTGCTGTTTGTTTTTGGTTTTTGCATTGAGAATTGTCTAGTTCACTACAACTATGCGTTTGGAGTAAACTTCAAGCCAGTCGAGTTGGTATTCCTTAATGCAACTAGAGCCACAAGAACAAGATTGGCACTTGACAAGAGTTCTATGTTAGAATTCCCGCGGGAAATTCCGCGGAATTCCCGCGGAAAAGGGACATTTTACCAGTCCGACGCAATTTCCGCGGAGGGAATTTTCAGTTTAGCAGTGCCTTTATGAACACGGCACGGAAAACCCGCGGAAATCTCGCGTGAAGTGATATTTTTAGCCATCGCGCGGGAATTCCGCGGAAATGGGGATCATAACCCTGCAAGAGTTCCTGGGCAGGCGGCAGAGCATTGCCATCATCCATCATTTTTAATGGATCCTTCTGAACAGTCTTCTGATCCCGTGATCCCAAAGGAAGGAAAAGGAGAGATAAATCTTCTCCTACCTAAGCGCTTTATGCTGCAGTATAAATCAAATGGCCCTCTAATCCCTTTCTGGTTACTCAGCCATCGCAAGCAACGTATGTTTGTAATTCAACGGTCACTCCAGTCACCAGTCTCCAGTTAGATCGTCACTTCCGTGCCAGTGTCACCGTCTGCGCCAAAGGGCAGATACACAGGACGCTCGCTGTGCATTTCGTTGTCGTTCGTGGCATTTGCGCTCTGACGCTCAGAAAGTCGGCTTGAGGAGGCGTTGGCGCTGCTGCGGATAGTAGTGCCGTTGTCCACGAGCTGGTCGACAGGCAAACCGAGGTTGGCTAATGCAGCGAGTTCTGCAGCGGCAACGGCGGTCTGGAAGCGCACTTCCTTGGCGCGCAGACTCGCAGGTGAGGGCCCACGCAAGAGCCGCGTTAAGAGGCGCTGAATTGGTTGCAGAACCAGCAAGCGAATCAGAGGCCATATGACATACCGCAGCAAGCGAGGCCCAAGCAATAGCATAAGCACAATCAAGAACCATGTCGCGCAAGGAGAAACAGTGCTGCTGCTGTCGTTGCTACCATTGTCGTCATCTCGTGGATTGCCCAAGCTGATGCGCACGCCGAGCACTTGATTCGGCAATCCTGCAGTCTCCACAACCCCCTCGCACCACCACCTTTCTCCAAACGCCACGACAGCATCTGCCCATGCGTTCACTCGCCGCTCCATTCTCGCCAGCACACTCGCCCGCCACACGAACACCTCCAGGCTAGCCATGGCGCTCACGGCCAACATCACGGTGCTAACGAACCGCAGCAGAGCGTCGCACGCTGCGGGCGGCAGTGCGCCGAGAAACACCACTAGGGACGAGTACGGTGCAGGCGGAGTGGGTGGTGGTAGGTCAGGCAGCTCGAGTGTCAGAGGTGGAGTCACCCACGGCAAGCATGTCGGCGAAGGCCCGCACCACGCACGCCCAAGCCAGCCCAGCAGCCGCACCACCGTCCGAACCACCAATTGCACCAACCCGATTGGCCCAACGCACCGAACACCTTTGTGGGCCGACGCCTTTCTGCTATTACCATTTCTATCGTCGTCGTCGTTATCGTCGTCGTCACTGTCGTTGTCATCGTTGTCGCTTTGGCACAGCCCGCAGCAGAGTAACGCCCAAGTGCAGGAATGCTGCATGCCTGCTAGCAACCCTCCGCGACGGCGGCGGTGTTGTCGCGCTACACGTGCAGCTCCACCGGACGCGTCGCCTCGGAGGTAAGCTCTTGGGTCGTGCCTCAAATGTCCTGGCCCGAGGCTCAAGCGCACGCCTAGTTGCTGCCACCGCAACCGCCGCGCTGCGACCGTTTCCAACTGAAGAGGCGAGTTGGAGTGCTTCGCTCCTCCTTGTTTGCCAGTCTTGGCTCCCAGGCCAGTTGTTGTCGGGAAGAAATTCCTCTGTACAAGTGAAGAATTCTTGGAAGTAAAGGTGCTTGTTGACTGCTTCACGTTTTGGACAGGTAACATCGGCCATAGCCCGTCAACTGTTAGGACCAAGGGACTTCCCGGCAGCAAAAGCGTGCGGCCAGTGTCGGAAGCTTCGCTTGCATCAGCGCACGCGATCCGCTGAGCTGCCAAGCGCACGGACCGATGCGCAAAGAAGGTACCCCCTAAGCCGTAATCACTGGGAGGTAAGTGCGCAAAAGCAGCGCCGTTGCTACTGCTGCTGTGTTCACCAGTTCGGTGATTCCCCTCAAAACCTGGCGGAGGGAACGGCACTACGGGTGCAGGAGCTTCGAGGCTGTTGAGCCAAGCACAGACGCTGTCTCGAGCACAGTGAGCCTTTCGCGCAACAGCCAAGCCGCTGCTGTCGACAGAGCTGTGATTCAGACCTGCCAAGAAACTCGTCACGCTCACCAGTTTATCTGGCCCGCCTGCCTTGTCGCCTGGGTTCAAACTACTGGCATGATTTGTGTGTTGACCACCGTTGCCTTTTCCGGCAACGCCTGAGCTCGAAACAAGAGCAGCTGTCGCGGCAGAATTCTCACGGGCAGACGGCGGTAAGCACGCGGCGTGGCCATTGTTACGGCTTCCACGGCCTTGATCCGCAAGCTGCAGTATGTCAACCACAGGGGGGGAAGGCAGCGCGAGACGGGCGTGTTTGGCACGGACTTCCGGTGCTACAGTAGCGGGCAGCCACACCACCGCTAGCCAGCTCACCAGTGGGGCTACCAATAGCCATTCGCAGGCTAGAGCCAAACACCAAGCCAAGAAGGCAGTAGCCACACCGGGGGCCACCCCTGCATCTTCCTCATCGTAGAAGTTGTCGTTGTCGTCACTACGCCCAACGAGGCCATCTAGCCAGGATGGCATTTTATTGTCGTCCTTGCTGCTTGAAGAGCTATCAGAGGACTCTTGTTCCAAAGAGCCCGGAGCATCAGGCCCCCATAGCCAAAGCCATAGAATTGCGGCAGATGCAGTAGCCAGCGCAAAAAGCACAAACGCAGCAAGCCTTTTCACTCTCAGACTGCAACCTTTCTTGCCTCTGCAACTCGTATGCACTAATGTGGTACCACCCAAGCGCTGACCAGTGGCGTACAACACGCGCCGCGCATGTGGAGATAAGCTTATGTCACGGCGCTGAGCCCAGAGCACTTGAAACCGTGCGCGTGCGACCGCTCCCGCAGACTTGGCTCCTAAACTGGCGCCTTCCCAGTCGCGTTCTTCGTATTCACGGGAGAAAAGCGCACTGCCGCTAGCTCCACTGCTGTTGCCGCCTTCGCCTGGGACGAGGCTAGTAGCATAAGTTGCAGCGGCCACAGCAGCCTCAGCTGTTGCTTCCCCGAGAGGGCCATTCGCGCGCAGGGTGCGTGGCGGAGCCAAGTCATCGAGAAGCAGTGCCGCTGCGGCGATCTCATACGCACACTGGTTTTTCAGCTTCCTTGCATTGGGGACAGCAACGAGAAGATTGCTCGAAGCACCCTCTTCTTCGTCTCCACCACCACTGCCACTGCCAGCGGCTCCAACCATATCACCTTGCGGCACAAAAAAGCCGTGCTCCTGGTCAAACGCAGCCAGCAGCGCAGACC
>Ga0307930_1000532_pt1 | contig 30588 bp, 20 predicted proteins | sample OrgLakmetageno46_FD_203161 | JGI IMG/M metagenome (GOLD analysis project Ga0307930, IMG submission 203161) | Saline water microbial communities from Organic Lake, Antarctica - #46 | ecosystem: Environmental > Aquatic > Non-marine Saline and Alkaline > Saline | place: Antarctica: Organic Lake...
GTACATAAGAACTTGTGTTGATGCCTTCTTGCCATTGAAACAAAACTTCTGTTTCTGTTTCAGAGACAATAGTCCCTTCGTTGCAAACGGTATTGTTTTCAGGAAAAATGAGTGTTGCAGCTGTCGGCGATTCAATGACAATTCCTGCTGTGTCATCATCATCATTACAAGATAGTGTGATAATGCTTATTAATAAGCAAATAGAAATTATTTTGATAAACTTTTTCATTGTTTTACAATTTTATAATTATACGTTTTCTGATTTGTGACTATTTTTAAGATAAAAAATCCATTTGATAAATTAGATATATCTATTTTCAATTGATTATCTTTCATTGGATAAGACTCGTAAAAAATTAATTTACCTGTCAAATCGAATATTTTAACTGGTAAGTTTTCAACATCTAAACCATCAGTTGAAATAAACAAATTATTCTGAGCAGGGTTTGGGTAAACCGTTGGTGCTAAATCATAAAATAGGGTCTTTTTGTAAATTCCTTGACAATCGATATTGGTTTTTACAGTCAACTCATTTATACCTGGATTAAGTTGTAATTCAACTTCATTTTGCTCCGTAGTAAAGGTTTCATTGTTTAGTGTAATGTAATAAAGTGTAGAACCACTCAAACTTACCTTCAACATGGATTTTGCACTGCTAGGTCTGCCAGCGGTTACAATTAATTCATCAGGTTGGGTAACAACTACGGTGAAGCATTGTTCATAGTCAGGTTGACTGTTTATGGTAACACATAAGGTGTATGTTCCTGCCGGTAAATTTTCAAAATTAATTTCAGAAGTAAAGTTTTCTGTTATTGAAGTATTTTCTCCACTTAGCACAGCGGTATAATCAAAGTTTTCTGCAGCTGATAATGAAATACTACCATTATCTTCCGTACGGCATGTTTCACTTGATGCAACTATAGTGTAGTTATCGGGAGTTACATTGAAAATCTCGCAACCGTTTACATCAACAACTACATTCTCTGGAGTATCAGGGCAATCATCAAGTTGATCTAGTACACCATCTCCATCACTATCTGGAAAATCAAATTCAAACCAATTGAAATTAAAACCTCCTGCTAAAATACGCATTCTTAATTTATGTGGTCCCTCCTCAATAAATAGATTATCTGCAACTGTTTGCCAGGTTTGCCATCCACCTGTAATAACAGTTGAAACAACTATCAACTCCGTTTCTACATCATTTTCATCGACAGTGTATAATCCTATACTGCCTTCGTTGAATCCTGCAACTCGAAACTTGATTCCATATAGTCCATCTTCTGGAACAAAAATGGAGTAATCAGCATAGTCACCGGGATCTGTAAAGCCAAAATTTTGTCCACCGCCTTCATCTTCCGTGTCTTCTAAATTCATACCTATCATGAAGTCGTAATCTTCTACTTCAATTAAGGTAGGAATCACAAATCGGTTGGGGCTGGTATTGTTGATCACTAAATCTGTAAACGTATTTAATGTTTTGTTTGATTCGGATTGAACTGAATTTCCTGAATAACTGGCCAAAATTTCATCGCCAGTAATCAAGAAACCTTCAACTGTAAGAATAATAGTTCTATCTTTTGTAGGATGTGCATCAACTGCAGTTACATTTCTATCCTCACCATTCACATTAACAGAAAACTGATTTAACGATCCATTTAATGAAGTTGCTAAAACAGATTCGCTAATCGCTATTTCTACAGACTCTTCATTTTCTCCTGTTTTGCCATTAAGTGCATTTAAAGAAAGGGCATCCACATTGCCTGTTAATTCAAATTCTATACTACTTAGGTTAATAGGAATATCATTATTAATGTGTAGTTTTAAACTATGTTCTCCTTCTGGTAGGATAATATCATCAATTTCATACGTATTGAACTGAGTCCATCCTCCTGTAGAATTTACCACTTGAGTTGTGGTTACTTCCTGATCATTAATAGATAAAAAGAATTCACCTCCTGTTTGTTCTGTCGCTAACCTTACTTTTGCTTTGTAAACTGCTGTTTGATCAATATCTACTGTATATTTTATCCATTCGCCCTCGTTCACAAAACCAATGTGAAACCCATTGCTATTTACATCATCTGAATTTCTTTCAATATCAACACCATCGTTTCGGTAAGACCAGCCACTATTCCATGCAGTAAAATTACCAGTTGAAAGGTTGTAGTCGGCAACCACTGTATCGTAATAAGCATGATTATTTTGACCTAAATCATAATCAGAAAGATAAATTAAACCAGGAATTTCTGAAGGATTATCATGGTAGGGTATCGTTTCGTCAGTTTGTACTTGGCGAATTAAAGCATCAGGTACATCTTTTCTATATCTACTGTTATCTACTAACAGATTATCTGCCAATTGCATCATACCATCAAAGGCTTCTGTGGCTGTTGGTTGAGGTCCGTTTCCTTGCCAGTAATCAAGAATTGCTTGATAACCCGGATTAATATCTATAGCGTATGGACTATCTATGTCGCCAATTTTTCGAAAAGCCCACCAAGCCCAACCTATGTTGTTGTTTTCAAACAAACTTACCGCGTCTGTAAACCATGTATTAGAATTTTCCCCAGATTCACCCATCCAAAGCGGTACATTGTATGTATCTCTTAAAGGTGTAATCCAATCCACATCGTTGTCATTATTAAAACTCCAGTATTTGTGAAAGCTATACACTAAGTTATCATCCCAAGGAGGTGTAAGACCAGTATGGTCATTCGCATAGGAATTCCCTTCAATATAGAGGATATGATCGTCTCCAAGACCTCTAATACCTGCTGTAATATCTTCATATATTTCTCTTAACAACGCATTATCAGGTCCTAAATCCCAGTGGGTTTCATTGATGAGATCATAGCCACCAATCCATTGATTGTCTTTATACCTATCAGCGATTCGTGTCCATAAGGCTACTAACTTATCACGGTTTTCTTGACTTTCCCATAATGAAGGCTTATCAGGATCGTAATCGTTAATCTCTGAGCCCGCTCCTTGACCACCTGGTGTAGCGTGCATATCTAATATGACATAAATGTCGTGTGGAGCAGCCCAGGCAAGTACATCATCAATGAGTTCAAAACCTGTTTCTGTCCAAGTATTTTCTCCTGGAACTGGTTCGTCTTCAATAGGAAGTGTAAAAAGATTATAATGCATAGGAATCCTGATACTGTTAAAACCCCAAGCAGCCAAAGAATCTACATCACGTTGTGTAAAATGATTTTCTCTCCATTTGGCAAAGAAAGTCTCGGTATCGGCTTCCCCCATTAATTCGATTAATTTTTCTTTGATTTCATGTTGTGATCCTGCGAAGCCTGAGGTTTGCATCATATATCCTTCCATGATTTGCCATCCACCTGGTCCATAACCTCTTAAAAGCACTTCATCACCGTTAGAATTAACGATTTCTGTACCTTGAGCCACGAGACCCTGACCCCAACTCAAACTTGTTATAAATAATAGACTAAATAATAGTATTATCTTTTTCATGTGTTTATTTTTTTAGTGTTTACTGTGCCTAGCTCTTTATTTTGAAATAAGTAGCATTACTCTTTTATAAAGTTGTTTTACTGACCAAAAAGAGATCAGTAAAACAACCTTAGGGGCTAACACAAATTATTTATATTTATAAGTTATGCTTTTATTTTATCTACTTACTAATCAATATTAATCAGTGAAACATTATCGATAACGACCCCGTTTGGCCCATAAGTTTGGCCACCACATCTGAATAATATATAGTATGTTCCATCTGAGGTAATTTCGAATTGCCCTGGATTAGCAGATTCGTCACAACCTCCATCTACTGCAGAACCTGTGTAGGCATCTACACAATCCCACCAATTAATAGCATTTAGCACTTGAAAATCACCATTATACTCAATTCCTTCTGTTGGAGATCCTTCTACTGGCATATCAGCGCCCAAATATACTTCTCCATACACCTGATTTATTCCAGCATAATCTACATCCATATCGAATTGATATGTACCTGCAACTAAATCTACGCTTTGGAAAATTGCCATATGCGCCCAATCTGCATTATTTATCCATTGAGCCTCTCCATTTTCAATATTAACGGTACCATTTGTATTATTGGTTTCCCACATATTAATAATAGTCCAACCAGTATTATCACTAAATGTTCCATTCTCAATAAGATTAAGAGATTCCCCAATTATTACATCTTTCAAAATTTCATCAGAACCATCATTATTTGTAGCCGTAAGTGTAACTGTATAAATACCATCACCGGGATAGGTGTATGTTGGATTTTCCTCTGTTGAAGTACCAATACCATCACCGAAATCCCATGAATAGGAAGTAGCGTTACTCGATGTATTTGTAAATGATACATCAAAATCTGTTACGCTAGATGTAAAATCAGCAGAAGGTAGAAATAAAGGAGGTGTATAAGAAATTCCAGGTAACAACGGAGTTATAGAAGCATTATCCAAAGTTAGACCAGTAGTGCCATAATTAGCGCCACCACCTCTAATAACCAAATATACCGTTCCAGTAGTATCGAATTCAACCAATCCTCCACCTTCACCAATACAACTAATTTCTGTAAGGAATCCTTCAAAAGGTTCATTGCCACAGCCTGCCCAAGTATTTAATCCCAAACGGATTCCACCATCGTTATAATCTTGACCTGGTACTGGAGTTTCTGAACCAATATATACTTCATACCAAGAATCTGTGAGTCCACTTCCTGATACTTCCATATTAATTTGATAAGGCACATTTTCTTCTACATGTACTGCTTGGTAGATTCCTGCATGTCCACCACCTCCTCCAGTCCAGACGGCTTTATCATCGGTAAAGTTTACATTAACCCCATCTGTTATGGGTAAGACAGTCCACTCATCACTACCGTTAAATTCTCCATTTAATAAAAAATTTGGCCCTTGAAAGTTTTGATCAATCACAACCGTTTGAATAGATTCTGCAGATCCACCTTCTGTGAATACTTTAAATCGCACATTATAGTCGCCCGCTGTTAGGTATACTTTACTAGCTTCATAGCCTTCACCAGAGGAATTATCACCGAAATCCCAATGTGTGTACCAGTTATCGCTGCTTTCTGTAGCATTAAAACTAACACTATTGGGGTTTTCAGGGTCGAAAGAAAATGTAAATGCTGCATCTTCTGCTGTAGGAGAGGCAGTAAATATATCATCATCATTACAGCCTATAAATAGCATAGTAAGACCAAGTATAATTGTACTGTTTATAAATTTTATTGTTTTCATAATTAATTTTTTAAATCATTTTATTTTGCAAATAGATTTACTAATGCATTATTCCATTTAAGGTTAATAACCAGGGTTTTCGATAAGGTTATTATTATTATTTCTTTTGTCTTGCCCTATTGGCATATAATAATGTCTTTCATAAAAGTTCATTTGTTCGGATTCCGCCTCAAAGGTTTCGTAGATAAAAGTCTCTTCACCAAATGCATCAATTTGTCTTAAAGTTCTTACTCCTTGCACCTGAATACTAAGCGCCTCTTCTGCAATTCTCCATCTTCTTACATCCCAGTATCTGTGATCTTCAAAAGCGAGTTCTAATTTTCTTTCATTGCGAAGTCTGTCCCTCAATTCTTCACCAGAAAAGGGTTCTAATCTTAGGTTTTGAGTTAAGCCAGCTCGGGTTCTTATCGGTTCTATAAAATCTCTTGCTTGCCCTTCACTACCAAGTTCAAATGCGGCTTCGGCAGCGTTGAGGTAAATTTCTCCCAGTCTGAAGATGAGACAGTCTTGTCCAGAATAAAATTCAGGAATTAATAAGGGATTACCTCCATCTTCTAAGTATTTTCTAACATAAAAACCAGTTTTTGTAGCATCTGGATGTACTCCTATACCATCTTTTCCTATACCTGTCCCACTTCCAGTATCTATTGTACCGTCTATTTCTGTACCATACCAAATTTCTACAGGCGATCCTTGAAACATGTCATTATTTGTGATAATGGTTGCTTTTAATCTTGGGTCTCTGTTTTCCCAAGGATTATTTTCGTCAATACCTGAACCTGCTTCTGTTGGGAGAAGTCCAGTGCTTAACACTTCATAACTATCTATAAATTGTTTGGTTGGAGACATGCTCGAGCCCCAATCTAATCTGTAGCTATAAGGTACATTTCGTAAATCATAAGAATGTCCTTTTTCAAAAGGAATCCATATTTTCTTAAAAATGGTTTCATCACCCGTTTCATCTAAGAAAAGTCTTGTGTAATTTTCTGTAGGATCAGCGTATTGATTAAATAAACTATGACCAGATTCAAGAATTAAACTTTGCGAAGCATTTAGTGAGATTTGATAATACGAATCAGCGTCTGAAGCTGGAAGTCCCACAACACCATCTAGTTGTAGGTTTCCGTATCTGGCAATACTTCCTGCATATAAAGCAGCTCTTGACTCTAATGCTTTTGCAGCCCATTTAGTAGCTCTACCTTCTTGCGATTCCCAATTTTCTGGCAAATTCTCAAAGGCTGCTTGGGTATCTGCTAAAATTTGGTCATACACTTCTTGTTCTGTATTTCTGGGTGGGAACAACTCTTCTTGTGGTGTAATATCTGGGTTTTGAGCTTCCAGAATGATAGGAACCCCACCGTAACGTTTTACCATCTCAAAATAGCAGAATGCTCTTAGGTAATACATTTCTCCTAAGCGGTTGTTTCGTTCTTCCTCTGAGAGTACGTTGTCGGTAATCATTTCAAGGTTTTCAATAGAATAATTTATTTTCCATAAATTAAAATAACCCCACCATTCCAGTGGCCATGAATTATTGGATGTACCCCAATTACCAGGTCTAAAGGAGTTGGTAGCAGGTGTCCAGGAATACGTACTTCTCGCTAAATCACTTAGTGCATCACGATGAGCACCACCTCCAGCTCCTCCACCAAAGTCCTTAAGATAATCCCAGGGCATATTTTCATAAATTTGGAAAAAATAAGTATCCATTATAGCTTTATCACTCCAAACATCTGCTTCTGTAATCCTGTCTAAGGGCGGTTCATTTAAAAAATCGTCACTACATGCAGAAAGCAGTAGTACCGATAAGATTAAAGTAAAATGATTAAATTTCATAGTTTTTTTTTTAAAATGTTAAATTAACTCCAAGTGTGTATGATTTATTTTGAGGATAATACCAGCCTAGTGATGATGTGTTTTGAGGATCAAAATCTTCATCGTATTTTTTAAATACATGTAGGTTGGTTCCTGTACAGAACACAGTTAACTCGTCAATATTTAATTTTTTAGCAACAGTAGGTATTGAATAACTAAGGTTTACATTTCTTATCCTTAAGTGAGTTCCATCACGCATCCAAAAATCTGAATATCTGTTGTTATTCGGGTTTGCTCCTCCATTGGATATTCTTGGATAAGCGGCGTTCGTATTTTGAGGTGTCCAATAATCTAATTGATAATCGTATCCGTTAAATCCGTTCACCAATGGTCTTTGGGCTTCACCATCTATATAAATATCGTAACCAGCTGCTCCGGTCAACAATACGGAGAGTCCCCAGTTTTTGTATTCAGCACCTAGATTTAAAGAATAATTTATGGCTGGCTTATCTCCATCGCCAAAAACCTTTTGATCTTTCACATCAATAACTCCATCATCGTTGAGGTCTCTATATCTTACATCTCCAGGTTGAATGGTCGCATTACCATTTTCATCTTGAATTGCCCACTGATCAATTTCTTCTTGTGTTTGAAAAAGACCATTTGATATATACCCTCTTCTTAAGTTTGTAAATCCTCCTGTTATGGTTAGATTTTGTCTCATGAAAGGGTCTTCTTGCAAGTTTTCATCAATAAATATTGCTTTTTCTCTTGATCTTGAAAAGTTTAAAAGTCCATTAAGCCTTAGGTCATCATTAATTTTTTTAGTGTAATTAATAGAAAATTCGAATCCTTCATTTGAAAATTCATATAAATTTTCAGCTGCTATCGAAACTCCTAAGGTACTCGGAATACTTCTCGATGCAAAGGCTAAAACATCTTCTCTTTTTCTGTAAAAATAATCAAAAGAAAACTGAAGATCGCCACTTAAAAATCGAGCATCTAAACCAACATTATACGTTGTATTTGTTTCCCAAGTAATATCTCTATTGGCTAAAGCAGTATTGTCTATGGTAGGAATGGTACCATCGCCAATAACATAAAAGAAACTATAATTAAAACCACTAAGCCATTGATAAGCAGCTGTGTTATCATTTCCTGCGGTTCCTACTGATGCTCTTAATTTTAAATCAGAAACTGTACTTTTTAAAGGTTCAAAGAAAGATTCCTCAGATAGTCTCCATCCAGCTGATACAGAGGGAAAGAAGCCCCATTCATTTCCTGGCGCAAACCGTGATGAACCATCATATCTAAATGAAGACTCAATAAAATATTTAGATTTATAGTCGTAACTAAATCGGCCTACATAGCCCATTCTATTTTCTCTAAATTCTCCTCCTTCAGCTACTTGGTTTTGCAAGGAGCCTGCATAGAGTTGATCTATGGCACTTGATTGAAAATCTTGACGTCTACCCGAAAAATTCTCCCCTTGTATTTTCTGTATTTCAGCTAATAATAAGCCGGAAACACTATGATCCCCGAATCTACGATCATAATTAATTGACGGTCTTAATACGTAGTGGTTGCTATAGTTTGTTGAAAGCTGTAAGATAGTCTCGCTAAATGCTCCTTCTGGAACTGCTGTAAACGGAATGTAATCTCCTGATTGTCTATCTAAAGTGAAAAGTTCATAGCCTTTTCCCCAATCTTTATTAAAGGAAGTATCATAAATTAATGATCCATAAGCCTTTATACTTAAACCTTTAACTTGGTTAACATCCCATTGCAAGGTTAGCTTAGCGTCAACATTATTGTTGATGGAGCGAAAGTATCCTGCATTAAAATTTCTTAAACCTTCCTGAATGTGGTTAGGACTAAAACTAGGTCTTGCTGGGGTGCCATCTGGGTAATAAGCTAAATCTATTGGTAAAGCTCTGCTTAGTTCTCTAAAAATATCAAAAGATGAATAAGCGGGAGCCTCTCGGTTTCCTCTTCTACCTGCAAGGTTAAGGGTTAAAGTAAGGTTGTCTGTAACCTCAGCATTAAGGTTACCTCTAATGTTAAATTGCTGAAAAGAAAGTACATCAGCACTGTAGTTAGAGCCTTGATCAACAAACCCTCCAGAAACAAAATACTTCACTTTTTCTGTTCCTCCAGCTAAATTAAGATTGTGACGCTGTTGAAATCCCCAATCATCTAAAACTAAGTCTTTCCAATCTGTATTTGGATAATTTATAAGATCATTACCATTTCTAAATAATTCAATTTCAGCTTCGGTAAAACGTGGATCTTGGTTTGCATTTCTTAAACCTTCATTAAACACCTCTGCATACTGTGCTGAGTTGAAGAAGTCTGGATACTGTGTGAAAGTTGAATATGTAAATTGATTGCTATAGGATAGTTTAGGTTTTCCTACACTCCCTTTTCTTGTTGTGATTAAAACAACCCCGTTACCTCCTTGCACACCATACACTGCAGCAGCTGCAGCATCTTTTAAAACTGAAATATCTTCAATTTCATTTGGATCTAATTGATTTAAATCACCTGGTGCACCATCTACAATAACTAAAGCATTACCAAAATTTCTGATTTCAAAAGAAGAGCTACTAAAACCAGGTTCACCTGAAGTTTGTCTTACAAATAAACCAGCAGCTAGTCCTTCTAATGCATTACTTACTTGAGGTACAGGTAGTTTTTTCAAGGTTTTACTATCTATCGTTGAAATTGCAGATATGACTTTTGTTTTTGATTTTTTACCATAACCTATAACTACCACTTCATCTAATGAATCGTTATCTTGTATTAATGTTATTTCTAAATTTGTCTCCTCATTTATTAAGACTTCTTTCGTTTCAAACCCCATATATGAAAATACAAGAACATTTCCTTTATTAACTTCAATTGTAAAACTACCTTCAAAGTCGGTAGCCGTTCCTGTTGTGGTGTCTTTTACAAGTACATTTACACCAGGAATGGGCAGGTTATCACTGTCAACTACTGTACCCGTTATTTGCATCTGTGCTATAGCTGAACTTGTGCTTAAAACAAGTACGACTAGGAGAAAAAATAATCTATTATGGGTTTTTATATATTCTGATAATACGCTCATTGTTTATATATTAATTACTTTTTTTGGTTGTTTCTTTCTTGGGTTGTAAATCTATTATCACTTATTTAATGTGTTTTATTTTTAATTAAGTGAAATTTGAAAAAGGCTTATTGCTTTATAATTTTTCTGGTAACAAAGCCATTTTGAGTATTCATTTTAATAATATACACCCCAGGCACCAAAATAGAAGTATCAATTTTAAACGCAAGAGATTGAGATTTTTCAGAAATTACATTTTTGCCTGTCATATCGTATATCTCCACTAAAGAAATGATTTGATTAAGTGTAGAAATATTCAAGACATCATTTGTTGGATTAGGATAAATTGTTAAGCCAGCAATATCGAATTCTCTTGTGTTTAGTGTGGTATATTCGCCAAAAACGAAATCGTCAATCTGAAATATATTCAAGTTGGGATCCTCTGTTTCATCAAAATTAGTTTGGATATCGAAGAATAAAGCAATTTTAGTATTATTGGTTGAATTGAAACTCGTAAAATCGAATAATAATTCTTGCCATTCATTTGGTGTAGAATAGTCTGCAGTTACAGCATGTTCTGTTCCGCCAGATTCTACTTTTATAGTTAGTGTAGATGTTCTCGGTCCTTTTACCTTAATTGAAAAGCCTCTGTCACCAGAAGACAAATCTATACCATCATTGTTTTCAACTTTAATTTGAGAAAACCAGTCGTTGTTAACTCCATCAAGTTCAGCAATATTTACACTTGAGTTAATACCATCTGTAACAGTGTTGACAGCTTCTTCATCATAAGTTAAATTTTCAGATTCAATGGGTGTTGGGTCATTAAAATCGTAATTGAATTCAGATAACGGATTCAGGTTTGGAGCCGTTGCCGCTATAAGTGAAAGATTATCTAGCGTCACTCCAGATGTTCCAAAATTGTTGCCACCCGATCTAAATAAAAGATAATAAGTACCATCATTTGTAATTTCAAAGAGTCCTGGAAAAGAATCATCACATCCAGATGCTACTGCTTGTCCCGTATAGGTTTGCTCACAATCCCATGCATTGTACGCTTTAATAACCTGTTGATCACCGAAATATTCTTCGTTTTGAACTGGCTCGTTAGCACCAATATACATTTCACCCCATATTTCATTTATATTTTCAAAATTCATATCCATATCAAATTGATACCAACCAGCGGTTAAATCCACTTCAGTATAAAATCCCATGTGTATCCAACCTCCATCGGTAGGATCTACTTTTTCGATGGTAACTTCACCATTGGCAAAAGATACTAAACCGTTTGTACTATCTGTTCCGTATTGATTTACAACGGTCCATCCTGTGGCATCATCAAAAGTTCCATTCGTAATCAAATTTTGACTGTATCCTGTCATTACACATGTAAGACATAGAAATAAAAAAGTAATTCTTTTCATAAGTATTTAATTTAGTTTATTAAAATATTAATTTAAAAATGTTTACAACTACATCGCTGTAGTTTAGATTGCATTTTTTTATTGCAAGAACAAAATTATGTTGAATGAGATCTAATCGAAAAAAAAGGACTACATCAAAAACTCAAATAAATGTTAAATAAAACTCATCAAAAACACTCATATTTCTTTTTAATATTTAGTTATCAATATTTTAAGCAATATGTTTAATACATTCGTATTTATAATCACCCCTCATGCATTCAAACTGGTTTACTTTAGTATTGGTATTTTTATTTGCTCAGGTTTATTCTCAGACAAATTCAAACTCACAATTGGGAGTGCCCATAAGAACGCACTTTTCACCCGAGGATTATCAAGGTGGTATTCATAGCTGGGAATTTGATCAATCTGATAAGGGTCTGTTATATGTGGCCAATAATACTGGATTATTAGAGTTTGACGGAAATAAATGGGCTAAATACGATATACCAAGTTCTACTAAAATAAGAACTGTAATGGTTGACAGTAAAGGAAGAATTTTTGTTGGTGGACAAAATCAAATAGGTTACTTCGTTGATACAGGAACTGGACTGCAATTTAAATCCTTGCTGAAAGAGTTGAAAGACGCGAGTATAAATATTTCAGAAATTTGGAAGATATTTGAACATGATGATAAGATATTTTTTAATACGGAAGATAAACTAATAGTTCTTTCATCTAAGGGTATTAGAGCAATTGATTCCCCTGGTTTTTTAATTAATTCCTTTTTGGTAAACGATCGTATATTTTGTCAATTTTACAATGAAGGTGTTTTTGAGTATAAAGATGGAGAATTTATTTCTTTACCTCAGACGACAAATTTATCTCGATTAGTTGCTGTTTATCCAAATGGTGAGGGCTACTATTTTTTTAGTGAATCAGGAGGGGTTTTTGAGTACATAAATTCTAGCATTAAACTGAAAGTAAAATTGTTACAATCGGACACTGTAAATGATGTTATACTGTTACAAAATGGTGATTATGCATTAGGAACTCAGAATAATGGACTCATAATTTTAAATTCAGATTTTTCAAGAAAACTTCAGCTTACTAAAAATAAAGGAATCTCTGGCCGGACGGTTAAGTCTATTTATGAAGATAATTTTAATAATCTTTGGGTGGCAATAAATAATGGCATAGATTATATGAAATTAAGTTTACCCTTCACTATAATCAATGAAGAATTAGGTGTAGAAGGAACTGGTTATGATGTGCATTACTTTGATAATTCAATTTTTTTGGGAACAAGTAATGGCCTTTTTACTCAAAATACAGCTTCTCAATCTTTAGAAAACTATGCTTTTAATTTAATACCTGAAAGTGAAGGACAAGTCTATAATATATCTCAAATTAATAATGAACTTTTTTTAAATCACAATAAAGGTGCTTTTATAATTGAAGAGAAAAAATTAAAAAAAATTCACGATATAGGCAGTTGGACTTTTATAAAAACAAGTCAACCAGACTTGATTTTAGGAGGAGATTATAAAGGAATAAAATATTTCAAAAAGAAAAATAATTCGTGGACTTATACAAAGGATATTACAGGACTGACTGAATCTTCTAGAATATTAGTTTTTGAAAATGACACCACACTCTGGATGTCTCACGGCTACAGAGGTTTATATAGATTAGAGTTTGATGAAAATATGCAACTCAAAAACGAAATAACACATTTTGATAAACAAGATGGTTTTCCCTCAAACCTTTTGATTACAGGTTACAACCTCAATGGCAAAATGGTTTTTGCCTCGGAAAGCGGGATATTTGATTTTAACATAGAAACTTCAGATTTCTCCCAAAATCAGTTTTTTGACCAATACTTAGGACAAGAACACGTTAGTGAATTTGAATCTGGTATTAATAACTCTATTTTTTACATCCAAAATCAAAAGTTTGGTGTTTTAGAAGAGCAAGAGTATGGTGAATTTCAAAAGAAAACATCTGTATTTAAGCATATTAATAAATATATAAGTGATGATTTACAAGACATCTCAATCGTGAATAATAATCGCATATTTATAACTGCTAAAGATGGTTTTATTCAATATGATCCAACAAAAGAGCATATTATTACAGAAGACTTTTCGACTCTTATAAGATCAATAAAAATATCAAAAAGTGATGATTCTTTATTAGTTGGAATTCCTATCGAAAAGAAAAATTTGGAAATAAACAAAAACCAGTCCGTAAGAATAGAATTTGCTTCACCTTATTATGATGGTTTTGAAGACTTGAAATACAGTTATAGATTAAAACCTTTAAGTGCGAAATGGTCAAAATGGTCTTCAATGAATGAAAAGAGTTATGATCACTTACCTTATGGCGATTATACATTTGAAGTAAAAGCACTAAATATATATGATATAGAAAGTCAGGTCTCTTCTTACTCTTTTCAGGTCTTAACACCCTGGTACGCTAGTTTGACTGCTATAATAATGTACACTTTTGCATTTGTTTTAGCTTTAGTACTCATCCCTGCATTGCAGCGCAGAAAACATAAAAATGTCACATCTATGATTACAGAAGAAAAGGAAAAAGAAATTCAAATTAAAGATGAGGAGATTGATAAATTGTACAACGAAAAATTACAGACAGAGTTAAATCTTAAAAATGACCAACTCACTTCTATCACAATGCAGCTAGTAAAAAACAAGGAATTTATTCAAAATGTACAGGATAAAATAAGCAAAACATTAGATAAAGGTGGTTCTACACAAGAGCTAAAACGTATTATAAATTCAATCGACAATGAACTTTCTGATGAAGATTATTGGGACAAATTTGCTTACCATTTTGATCAAGTTCATGGTAAGTACTTGGAGAGATTATCAAGTATGAATATTAAACTTTCTCCACGAGAAATAAAATTGGCAGCATTTCTAAGAATGAATATGAGCTCAAAAGAAATTGCTAAACTTTTAAACATTACAACAAGAGGTGTTGAATTAGCAAGATATCGACTTCGGAAAAAATTAAAATTAGAGCGTGAGCAGAACTTAGTAGAATATTTGATCGAGTTGGATAAGAGCAATAAGATTTAATTTTAAAATTTGATTCATATTACTTGTCAAGGTTGCTTTTTATTATTTTTTTAACTCGCCTCAACATGATTTCAGACATACCCCAATGGTAGCCTTCAAAATCAACGGTGTTGGTAAATTGAATGAGAACTGTATCGGTATCACGATCGTATTTTGCCAGGCTTTGATAGCCTGGAATTAAACCTGTGTGCTCAAATTCGTATATAGAAGCGTAAAGCTGTTGCTCTTTTTTGGTCAATAAGCTCCCATCGTTTAAAGCTCTAAGGAAAATACCGAGATCTTCTGCTGTTGCCAGCATAACACCATTGTCGTCTGTTTTTAAATCCTTATCATAGCCAACATAGTAGCCACTCATTACGCGTTTTATATCTACATCTTGTACTGAGCCATACGTGTTTTTAAGGTTTAAAGGACCTAAAATGTTTTCTCTAATATATTGGAATTTAGGTTCTCCAGTAACTTTTTCTATGAGCATAGAAAGCAGTAGATAATTTGTGTTACTATATTCATAATCTGAATCGGGTTTAAAGTTAGCAGGTAAATCAAGTACCAAATCAAGCCTTTCGTTATCGGTTTCTTTTGGTTGAACCCAATAATTTTTAGTGTCGGTATAATTTGGAATTCCACTACGATGCTGAACCATCATTCTGATTGTAATCTGATTTATGTTTTCTATTCGTCCATCAAGTTCAGGAAAATAATCTGCAAAACTTTTGTCAAGAGATAGTTTCTGCTTAGCCACCAATTTGGTAATCGCGACCGCAGTATATAATTTACTTATACTAGCAATTTTGAATAAGGCATCGGATTTTGCCGGTATTTTTGCTTCCGTATTATGAAAGCCTGAGGTATAAAATTTAGGTATTGAGTTGGCTTGGTCTACATAAACAATAATCCCATCAAAGCCATAATCATTTGCCTTATTTACTTGTTCTTGGACCGTTTTTGGTAGGGGCGTTAGGCTTGCTTGTAGTATTGGCCAAGGCACAAAATATAGCGAAATTAGAGTACCTAAGGCTAAAAAGATTCTGATCATTTTTGTTTTTTTCTTTTTGTTCATGAGTTAGTTTTTTATAAGTTGATGGATGTGTTTAAGCAATTTCTTACAATCGACTTCTTCTGTTTAAACAAACGAACATAATAGATTTGCTCTGAATTACTTTAGACTAACTTTACATTTCTTCCTAAAATATTCCACCATTTCATAAGCATCAACTAAACTACGCTATTCAACTAAATAATATGTATTTTTGATGTTTTAAACAGCACACCAATTCATGTCGAAATCCACTCGATTTAGTCTTCAATTACTTCGGTTAAAAAACAAGTATTTCAGTCAGCAGCAATTTCTGATTTTATTGAGTGTTTTAATCGGTTTTGCTTCTGGTTTAGTGGCAGTTACTTTAAAAAACCTAAGTTATTTCATACAGCAATTGTTAACTGGAAAATACTTAGCTACTTACCACAGTGCTTATTATTTTGTCTTTCCGCTATTGGGTTTAATCTTGGTTTATTTAATTGTAAACTTTATTTATAAACGCCAAGTAGGTCAGGGAATTGTAGTTACCTTATACGCCATTTCCAGGAAAAAAGGAATTTTAGAGCGTTTTCAAAGTTATGCCTCACTTATTACAGCACCTTTAACCATTGGTTTTGGAGGTTCGGTTGGATTAGAAGCGCCAACAGTAGTTACGGGAGCTTCATTGGGTTCTAGATTATCGCGTTATTTTAAAATGAATCAAGCTGCTCGAACCTTATTAGTAGGATGCGCAGCAGCGGCAGCTATGTCTAGTATTTTTAAAGCTCCCATTGCTGGAATTATATTTGCCATCGAGATTTTTAGTCTAGATTTAACCTTAGCATCTATGATTCCTTTACTAACTGCTTCGGTTTCTGCTATACTTACTTCCCATTTTTTCTTTGGTAACGACATTATTTTACACACCATTCTAGAAGATGAATTTGATGTTTCAGACGTTCCTTTTTATGCATTATTAGGCTTGTTTTCAGCTCTAGTTTCCTTGTATTTTGGCAAAGTATATTTTTCAATTTTTAAGTGGTTCAATACATTTAAAAACAAAGCCGTGCAGATGCTTGTTGGCGGCGTTGTTTTGGGCTTCCTTATTTTTCTGGCTCCAGCGCTTTATGGTGAAGGGTATGAAGTGATAAACAGTTTACTCCAACAAAATTATTTGCAAGCGCTAGGAAACAATTTCTTTAATGATTACCTAGATCAGCAGTTGTACATTATTCTATTTTTGGTCGTGGTTTTTATTTTCAAATCCATAGCCACATCCGTAACTATAGCTGCTGGCGGTGTGGGAGGAATCTTTGCTCCTGTTCTGTTTATGGGGAGTACGATGGGAAATGCCTTTGCTTTGCTGGTGAATTCTCTTGGTTTCAAACAAATATCAGTAACCAATTTCACTTTGGTGGGAATGGCTGGTTTAATGGCTGGTATCATGCATGCTCCGCTGACTGCTATCTTCTTAATTGCTGAAATTACCAGTGGTTATGGCTTGTTTATACCTTTGATGATTACGGCTGGAATTTCGTTTTTTATCACTTCACAAATTCAACCTCATTCTGTTTATACCATTGAGCTAGCTCAACGCGGAGACTTGCTTACCCATAATAAAGACCAAACTGTTTTAACACTCATGGATATTCGCCAAGAAATTGAAACCAACTTTATTTCGTTAAACATCAATTACAATTTAGGTGAAATTGTAAAAATTGGAGTAGTTAATTCTTCTAGAAATATTTTTCCTGTTGTTGATGAAAATAATATATTTAAGGGAGTGATTTTGTTAGATGATATTAGAACCATTATGTTTGACAAAAGTCTTTATGAAGAAGTAAAAGTAATTGACATCATGCAACAAGCTCCAGAAGTAATAGATTTGAACAATTGTAGTATGAAAGACATTATGCAGAAATTTCAACAAAGCGATGCTTGGAATTTACCAGTAGTTGAAAATGAGGTGTACAAAGGATTTGTTTCTAAATCTAAACTACTTACAGCATACCGTCAAAAGTTAATAGAATTAAGTGTATAGTTATGAAATTAATCATTAAAATAATTTTCTTTTTAATAATTGCTGGTATTGGTATTGGAACATATTATCATTTTGAAGGTGAACTCAGACGCAGTGAAACCATCATTGGCGTTTCAGTCTTAGCCATGGTATTTATATTGATGCCTTTGTTTTTAATACATCGTTGGAAGGGTAAAAAACTTAGCGATTACACCTTAACCAAAGAAAATTTAGATAAAATGAGGGACCAAAAAAAGGAATAATATCGATTATGGTTTAGAGGTCCTGTAAATACTCCTAAAAATCTCTGCCAACGTGAATATCGGCTTTGTTCCTCAAGAAATTAAAAAAGTCATTAAAATGGTATAACCCGCTATAAATCAATATTTTTTTAAAAAATATACTCAATTTTATATCTGTGCTAATATTATATATATATTTGTATCCTATTTAAATTTATATTATTATTATTATGGAAGGTACAGTAAAATTTTTTAATGAGTCTAAAGGTTATGGATTCATTACCAACGAGGCAACTGGACAGGACATCTTTGTTCATGTAACAGGATTGAATGGCGAAACTATTGTTGAAGGTGACCACGTTGAGTACAACGAACAAGAAGGAAAGAAAGGAATGAACGCTACAGATGTACGCGTGATTTTAGAATAACATATATTATTTTATTTCAAGCCTTATTTAAAGCGCTCCTCGAAAGAAGAGCGCTTTTTTCTTAGAAAAATACTTCAACAGAAGCAAATAACAATCCATAAGCTAGTATCTTTGTCGCATGTTTCAAATAGGAAAAACACTTATTTCTGAAGAAATTTTAGAAAACGATTTTACATGTAACCTTAATGCTTGTAAGGGAGAATGCTGTGTAGCTGGAGACGCCGGTGCACCTGTAACTACAGAGGAATCTCAAAAACTAGAAGAAGTCTATGATCAGGTAAAACCTTACATGCGGAAAGAAGGAATACAAGCTGTTGAAAGTCAAGGAAAATTTGTAGTTTCCTCTTTTGATGATACAGAATTAGAAACTCCTTTAGTAAATAACAAAGAATGTGCTTATGTTCACTTTAATGAAAAAGGAATAGCCCTTTGCTCAATTGAAGCTGCTTACCGCGATCAAAAAATCAATTTTAAAAAGCCTATTTCTTGTGCCTTGTATCCAATTCGTATTCAAAAACTCTCCACTTTCGAAGCACTAAACTATGACAAGTGGGACATTTGTTCACCAGCTTGTACCTTAGGTAGAGAACTGCAAACCCCAGTATACAAATTTACTAAACAACCCTTAATTGAAAAATTCGGAAAAGACTGGTACAAAGAGTTGGAAGAAGTAGCTCTTCATTATGAAGAATTTAAAAAAAGCAATTAAACGCTATATTTTTTCGAAATAAAAAGCAATTAAAAAGTACAAACCGCAAGCTACATTTTAAAAATACGTAAATATTCCAACTTAACTTTTGCAATAAGCTAGCTAAAGTTTCGTATTACAAAGATTTATTCTATTTTTGCCAACTGATTTTTAATAAAAAATATAATGGCGATTTTAAGTAAAATAAGACAAAGAACAATGGTACTCATTGTAGTTATTGCATTGGCTTTGTTTTCATTTGTACTTGCTGATGTAATTAACCAAGGTGGCTTTTCTGGAGAAAAAGCAACTACAACAGTAGGTGTAATTGGTGATGAGAAAATTGAACAAGAAGAATTTGCTAGGCTAGTAGAAGGCTCTCGCAACAGAATGGGGCAAAATGCATCTACTATGCGTGTGGTAAACCAAGTTTGGGATACCAAAGTAAACCAAACCATTCTTAAACAAGAATTTGAAAAACTTGGCTTACAGGCTAGCAGAGATCAAATTTTAGATAATTTGGCAGAACAACTAGCAGGAAATCCAACTTTCTCTAATAATGCTGGGTTTTTTAGTGAAAGCAAAATGGTGGAATATGTAGCCAATGTAAAGGAAACCAACCCAGTGGAATACCAAGCTTGGCAAAGTTATTTGAAAGACATTGAAGTACAGATTTTAACCAACTCGTACTACAATATGATCCAAGCAGGTTTAAATGTAACTTTATATGAAGCAGAACGAATATATAAACTCAATAATGATAATTTAAATTTAGAGTTTGCATACGTTCCTTATGAAGAAGCAGAAGATGTTGAAGTTTCCAAAACGGAAATCAACACCTATATCAATGCTAACAAAGAACGTTTTAAACAAGATGCAAATGCTGATATAGAATACGTTTTATTTGAAGAAAAACCTTCAAATGAAGATGATGCTCAAATTCAAGCTGATGTAAAAGCACTTATTTCTGAATTCGAATCAGCTAGTGATGCTGAAGATTTTGCTGTCCTAAAATCAGATTCGCCTTATCAAACTAGATTTCAATTTAAATATGATTTAACTACTGATTTTAGCGAACAACTTTACAATTTAAAAGAAGGAGAAGTATACGGACCATACAAAGACGGTGGTTCTTGGAAGCTAGCTAACTTATTAGAAACTAAAGTTATTGCTGACTCTGCACAAGTAAATCACATCTTGGTAACTTTTGAAGGAGCTCGTGTAGACCCCGATGAAACCAGAACTAAGGAAGAAGCAGAAATGCTTGCAGATAGTTTACTTGGAAAATTAAAGTCTGATATATCTAAATACGAAGATTTTGCTAACACTTTTTCAGGAGATAAGCAAAGCGGTCCTAAAGGTGGTGATCTAGGCACCCTTAAATATGGAACTCTTTTTGGAGGAGATAAAGACTTTAATGAAAAAGTATTCACTGCTACAGAGGGAAGTGTACAGGTAATTGAATCTGACTTTGGTTATCATATTGTTCAAGTCCAGGATTTAACGGAACCTAAAAAAGCTGTAAAATTAGCCGTTATAAATAGAGAGGTGTTACCATCTGATAATACAACAAACACCATTTATAGAGAAGCTTCTAACTTTCTTTTAGATAGTAGAGAATCAGATTTTGATGAGGTTGCTAAAGAATATGCTGTAGATGTAAAACCAATAAACGGCATCAAAAAATTAGAAGAGCGCATTACTGGTTTAGGAGTTCAAAGAAACATAGTAAAATGGGCTTTTGAAAAAGAAACAAAAACAGGAAACACAGAATTCTTTGAAACTACTCAAGGTTATGTAGTTGCTAAGCTTATAAATAAAAATGAAAAAGGCTTACAGTCAGTAGAACAAGCCTCTGCTGTTGTAACCCCAATTTTAAAGAAAGAAAAGCAAGCAGAAAAAATCATGAGCGAATATACAGCTAGCTCACTTGAAGATTTTATGGGACAATTTGATGTTCAAAAAAAGAAAGCAACTGCCGTAAACATAGAAAGTCCAGTCCTAACAGGTGTAGGTGAAGAGCCAACTGTTGTGGGTGCTGCTTTTGGCTTAGAAGTAGGTGCTACAAGCCCAGCTATCAAAGGCGAGAAAGGTGTATTTGTGGTAAAATTGCTTCAACGTAACGAGGCAACAGAATTGCCATCATACTCAGGCATAGCTAAGCAAGAAACGGAAAAACGCTTACAAAATATTCGAGGTCAAAATTCGAAATTAGTCAATGCATTGAAACAAACTCGAGAAATAGAAGACAACCGCTCTCGATTCTACTAAAATCTTCTAATTGAAATTTTTATAAAACCCAATGCAAATTGCATTGGGTTTTTATTTGTTATTAAGTACCAAGACCGTCTTCAATTCATATCTTTGCACAAAAAGAAAATGGATTCTAAAGTTCGTGTACGTTTTGCCCCAAGTCCTACTGGACCACTTCACATTGGTGGTGTAAGAACCGCATTATATAATTATTTGTTTGCCAAAAAACACAAAGGAGATTTTGTACTTCGTATTGAGGATACAGACCAAAGTAGATATGTTCCAGAAGCCGAAGATTACATTATAGAAAGCTTAAACTGGTGTAGAATCCCATTTGATGAAGGCCCGGGAAAGGAAGGCGATTGTGGCCCCTACCGTCAAAGCGAACGCAAAGAATTGTATCAGCAACATGCACAGCAATTAATTGAATCTGGAAGTGCGTATTACGCCTTTGATTCTACCGAAGAACTTGACCAACTTAGAAAGCAGTATGAAGCTAAAGGAGAAAAATTTAGTTACGGTCCTATCACAAGAAACGAACTCAATAATTCATTGCACCTTAGTCAAGAAGAAATTAAAAATCGCTTAGCTTCTGAAGAAAATTATGTTATTCGTTTTAAAACACCTCTAAATAGACTACTCAACATGCACGATGAAATTCGCGGGTATGTAGAAGTCGAAACTGACAACTTAGACGATAAGATTTTGTTTAAAAGTGATGGCATGCCCACTTATCATTTGGCCAATATTGTAGACGACCATTTAATGCAAATCTCACACGTAATTCGGGGTGAAGAGTGGTTGCCTTCTATGCCGCTTCATGTTTTATTGTATGAAGCTTTTGGTTGGGAAGCTCCTAAATTTGCACATCTTCCCCTAATTTTAAAACCTTCTGGTAAAGGAAAATTAAGCAAGCGAGATGGAGACAAAGAAGGTTTTCCTGTGTTTCCGTTAAACTGGAAAGACCCGAAAACAGGAGAAGTTTCCATGGGATACCGTGAGGAAAAATACTTGCCAGAAACAGTAGTAAATATGTTGGCTTTTTTAGGCTGGAATCCTGGAACAGATCAAGAGTTATTCCGCTTAGATGAACTTGTTGAATCATTTGATTTAACCCAAGTGAATAAAGCAGGTGCTAAATTTGATATTCAAAAAACCCTTTGGTTTCAACAGCAATACATACATAAAGCACCTATACAATACTTCATTCAAGAGTTTGAACCTATTCTAAGAGAAAAAGGGATTGAAAAAAGTACTGCATACATAGAAGAAGTTATAGAAACCATTAAAGAACGTGCTGTTTTTGTTTCTGACTTATGGGAGTTGAGCTGGTTTTATTTTGAAGCCCCAAAAGAGTTTGATGCTAAATCCAGTAAAAAAGCTTGGAAAGAAGATACAGCATTGCTAATGCAAGAAGTAATTGCCGTTCTTAAAGAAGCAGAAGATTTCTCTGAAGAAGCTTTAAAAGCTACCGTAAAACCTTGGATAGAAGCTAAAGGAGTTGGTTTTGGAAAAGTAATGCAACCACTAAGACTAGCATTAGTTGGCGCCATGCGCGGACCAGACGTATTTCATATTGCAAGTGCTATTGGTAAGCAAGAATGTTTGAAGCGCATCAAGTTTGCTGTTGATAAGCTGAAAAAGTAATTTAAATAAAAGCTTATAAATGAGTAAGACTAGCCCCTTTTTTTACAAATGCTCTTCGTTTAAACCACGAATAAACTGGTAAGGCTAAAAGAAGAATTTACTGAATATAATCTTCCGTTTCTTTAAGTTCTACAAATTCAACGGTATCCAATTGCTCTTTTAAAGGTTGAATAAACTCAAAGTAGCTTGGTTTCATTTCTTCTACCATTGGCTCTGCATCAGGTAAATCTTGTTTGTACGGATCTACTTGAGCACCGTTTACCCAAAAACGATAACAAACATGAGGTCCCGTAGCTAAACCAGTACTTCCTACGTAGCCAATTATTTCGCCCTGTTTCACATACTCCCCTACTTTTACAGCGCGCTTAGACATGTGCAAATATTGGGTAGTATACTTGTTGGTATGCTTTACTTTTACATAGTTACCATTTCCTCTGGTATAACCACTTTTAATAACTACGCCATCTGCTGTAGTCCAAATAGGAGTTCCTCTGGCGGCAGCGTAATCTGTTCCTTTATGAGCTTTCCATCTTCTTTGTACAGGGTGAAAACGTCTTGGTGAATACCTTGAGGAAATTCTAGAATATTGCAAAGGTGCTTTTAAAAAGAAACTTCGTAAGGTGACAGCTTCTTCATCAAAATATTCATAACGACCAACTATAGAGTCTACTAAAAAGTTGAAGGCATAAAACTCACGACCTTTGTGCTTCAAAATAGCAGCATCAATAGATTGTACTCCAGCAAATATACTATCGTTTATAAATTTTTCATTGTAAATTATTTTAAACTGATCTCCAGGTTGAAGTTTAAAGAAATCTACACTCCACTGATAAATATCTGCAAATCTGCTAGTTATTTCGTAGTTAATTCCAGCTTCATCTACAGCATTAGACAGCGAACTAGAAATGACTCCAGTAGCAATTTTCTGTTTAATAGTAACGGGTTTCTTCCCTTTAACTGCATAAATACTATCTCCGAAAAATACTTTAGTATAATCTATTGTGTTGTCCTCGTAAATAAACCCAATTGTTGTTTCAGAAGTATCTTTAGATTTAAGAAGAGTATAGGGCCTACCAGTATTGATGCGCCTGAAATTGAATATAGTATCTGGAATTTGGTTGGTAATTTCATAAACTTTGGTGGGTAAAACCCCGTTTTTGTCCATGATGCTTCCAAAGAAATCACCTTTTCTAACCGTGTCTTTTGTAAACAAGTAATCGCTGAGAACCATTTCGTATTCTTTAATTACCTTGGGTTTAGGAGGGTCAACTTTGATGGATTGTTCTGCAATAGAATCATCCTGATTGTTCTTTGTTTCATCTGTGCAAGAAAACAGAATAATTACAATAACTAAAGTGGCTAATAAAAACCTGTACATGCCTACTAATTAAAATTTACGATTTGCAATAATACCATTAAATTCAACGATAAAAGTGATTATTTATTTGAATTCAACAAATAATTCACAGTTGATTATTCAAAAATTAAAGATGAAAACGGATAAGAAAGTCCTCTAAATTCTTCTAAGGTTGCCGTTAAAGAACCAACGGCTAGCTCAGCTTCAATTTTAAGTGGAATTTTGTTTTTGTCCTTGCTTACCCAAATGGTTACACTTTCTTCTTGTTTAAATACCCGTTCTGCTTGCACAAAAGGCCTAAACACTAAGGTTCTTACTTTTCCAAAATCAGTTTCAAGAATTTGTTCGCCAATAAATTTAGCTTTGAAACCAAAATTATCTTCATCAAAAAACAAATTCAAATAAAATTCTTGACCTACTTTCAGATTATCTTCATCTACACTATTTCTTAAGGCATATAATGCAGATAGCATGTCTTGGGTTTGATTTTCAATAAAATGGGTAGAAACTGTATTTCGTTTAAAATCGTGCACAATTGCAGAATCTAAAATATGATTAAAAGAAATCATTTTGTCTTTACGGTGCCCTCCTTCGTTGGTTTCCCTAACAAATTTGAGAGGAAGTCCATCTTTTTGACTTATATAAGATTCAAAATTATCTCTTACTTTGAAGAAAACATCTAGCATTCCAGTAGTTCTACCTGTCCCAGTAATACGATGAACAGGCATTCCTTCTAACTTGTCATTTTTTATACTTAAGGTAGCTTCTGATGTTTTAAACCAACCGTATTTTACTTTAAATTTTAGTTGCTCGCCCGATTTGTAAGCAATAGGAATTTGTGCCTTTACTGAAAAAGAAATGCTTATGACTACAAATAGTAAGAAGGATTTAAATTTCATGAACACATATATTTTAGTTTATACTACTTTGTTGTTCAAAATAAATTGAAAAATTCCTAACAGCACTTTGCTTTAAGTCTTTATTAGCTATTTTGATACAAATCATAATGAATTCAAAAGTTGTTCCAAAATTGAAAAATGTCAAATTAGGCAATTTCAGTATACATGAAAAGTTTTTTCAAATGAAGTAAAAATTCAATGCGGTTGAAATTGCATACTTTAAAAAATGAAATTTAGTTTATCCAATTTTCATGAAATGAAAGCTTAAATAAAACGGTAAATGAACTTCTTTTCTTAAATTTGCCTTGTTTCTAATTAATCTAAATAAAAATGAAAAGTGTAGCAGATTTAAAGCGTGGGCAAAAGTCGATTATCACAGAAATTTCTACAGACCACCTTCCTTTAAAACTCTTAGAAATGGGTTGTTTACCTGGAAATACGGTGGAAGTTGTAGAAATAGCTCAAGTTAAAGACCCCATCTATCTAAACATCAATGACACTTTTCTTGCCATTAGGTTAGAAACGGCTAAATATATTTTTGTTGACAAAGACTAATCTTTAAGCATGAGACAAATCAATGTGGCGCTTGTAGGAAATCCAAACACAGGGAAATCTTCTGTATTTAATAGGCTTACAGGTTTAAATCAAAAAATTGGAAATTACCCTGGAATTACCATTGAAAAGAAAGAAGGGGTCTGCAAATTATCCAGACTTTTAAAAGCATATATCTTAGATTTACCTGGCACTTACAGTCTAAATGCTAGCTCCTTAGATGAAAATGTTGTAATTGAGTTGCTGCTCAATAAAAATGATAAAGACTACCCAGATGTGGTGGTGGTGGTTAGTGATATTGAAAATCTGAAGCGAAATCTTTTGTTATTCACCCAAATTAAAGACCTTGGTTTGCCTTGTATTTTGGCCATAAATATGGCAGATAGGATGGATAGAAAAGGAATAAGCATAGATATTCCTAAACTGGAAGAAAAATTAAAAACAAAAATTGCTCTTATCAGTGCTAGAAAAAATATGGGTTTTGATAAGCTGAAAGAGTTAATTACCAACTACAAACAACTATCTACCGATTCTTGTTGTGATGCTTCCAAAATAGATAAAGAATACTTTCATGAACTAAAGGACACCTTCCCAAACCAGAATATTTACAAGCTTTGGCTCATTATTACCCAAGATGTAAATTTTGGAAATCTAAACCGAAATAAAGTTGAAGAAAAGAAACAGCAAAGTTTAAGAACCAAAAGTGACTCCGAAATTAAACGCCTTCAACAGAAGGAAATTATTGCTAGATACATTTTCATTAATGACACACTAAAAGTTACTCTAAAAAAAGACCTCAATGCAGCTAAAGGTTTAAGAGCTTCTCTTGATCAAATATTGATGCATAAGTTCTGGGGGTATATCATATTTGCTATTATATTGTTGCTGATATTTCAAGTGATTTACGATTGGTCTGCTTACCCGATGGATTTTATAGATCAAAGCTTTGCAAGTTTAAGCGAATGGCTTAAAAACACGTTACCAGCTGGACAATTTACAAATTTGATTACCGAAGGAATTATTCCTGGCGTTGGTGGTATTGTAATTTTTATTCCTCAGATAGCGTTTTTATTTTTGTTTATTTCTATCCTAGAAGAAAGTGGCTACATGAGCCGAGTGGTCTTTCTTACAGACCGAATTATGAAAAAATTTGGCTTGAGTGGTAAAAGCATTGTCCCTTTGGTTTCTGGAACGGCCTGTGCAATTCCAGCAGTTATGGCCTCTAGGAATATTGAAAACTGGAAAGAACGCTTAATTACTATTTTAGTGATTCCATTTACTACTTGTTCAGCTCGTTTACCAGTGTATTTAATTATCATTTCCTTAGTGATTCCAGACGAAACGGTTTTGGGCATTTTCAATTATCAAGCCTTGACTTTACTCATGTTGTACTTTTTGGGTTTTGGAATGGCTTTTTTTTCAGCTTGGTTGCTAAGCAAAATTTTAAAATCTTCTTTTAAATCTTACTTTGTTGTTGAAATGCCTAATTACAAAGTACCCATTCTTAAAAATGTAGGAATCACTGTTTATGAAAAAACGAAATCTTTTGTGATAGGGGCTGGTAAAATTATCTTAGCTATTTCTGTTGTATTGTGGTTTTTAGCAAGCTATGGACCAAATGACAAGTTTGATAATGCTGAAAAATATGTTTCACAAAACATTCAAAATGAGAACATTGAGCTTTCAGAAGAAGAATTTTCTACTCAGTTGGCTTCTTATAAATTAAGACATTCTTATATTGGATATATGGGTAAAAGTATTGAACCCATTGTGCAACCCCTTGGTTACGATTGGAAAATAGGTATTGCCATTATTACTTCTTTCGCTGCTCGCGAGGTTTTTGTAGGTTCTTTGGCTACCATTTATAGTGTTGGTAGCGAAAATGAAGAAACCATAAAAAACAGAATGACTCAAGAAATAAATCCTGTTTCAGGCGGAAAGATATTCAATTTAGCAAGTGGAATTAGTCTACTTTTATTTTATGCCTTTGCCCTGCAATGCATGAGTACGCTTGCTGTGGTAAAACGAGAAACCAATACTTGGAAATGGCCTATGCTTCAACTTGTAATTATGTCTGTTTTTGCTTATATTGTTTCTTTAATTGCATATCAAATATTAAAATAATGATACAAGAAATTTTGGTTTGGACTTCACTAGCAGTTGCAGTTGGCTTCTTGGTTAAAAAATTCTTTTTCAAAAAAAAGCCCACAAAATCCTGTGGTCAAGAAGATTGTGGATGTTAATATTTTAATAGTGCCTCTATCCCTTATGTCGGTCTTGTAAATAAAAAGTAGCTTGTATCAAGTAATATACTTTTATGACTAAAATAGATTTATTAAAGTAGCAATTCAAATAGATATAACCGAATTAGCTATTTTTTGTATTCGTTTTTAGCCATAGTTATTTATATTTGTCTATAATATCATACGTTTACTATAATAAACTCTTAAGAATGGAATGTTTATCAAATAAATCGAAAATTCAAAATACTTTTTCAAGTGTTAGAGATTTCTCGTATTCTGAAAAAAGAAATCTTATGTCAGAAAATGAATTAAACAATGCATTTTTAGATGCTATGCTTGACTTAAAATCATCTATTAAGAATAAAACTAAAAGGATTTTTGAAGTTAATGATAATATTGAAAAACTTACTTGGTTTAATGATTTAGACGATGAATGTTTGATGTTAACCAATGATTTAATTTCAGCTGCTAAAGATTTACACTCTTCACTTGTCCGACAATATATTTCTTTAGACTTTTTAAGAAAAAAGGGGGTTGCTAAAGAAGATATAAAGGAGTTCAAGACTTCTATTGATGAATTAAAAGAAACATATCAAGATTTAGAATCTGTATTCTTTTATCTTCCAGAAATGCCAGAATTCGTAGAAACTACTAAACAACTTTCTCTTGTTTAATGGATTTATATTGTTTAGAGGACTTTAAAGTTGAATTCGAGAAATTAAACTCAAAGAAGTCATATAAAACAATTGAAAAAGATCTAATCAATTATTTTTTTGATAAATCTTCCCAAGAACTTTCTTCAGGGACAAGATTGAATAATAGTGTTGTCATTCCTTATATAAAAAAACGTTTAAGAGGTAGTGGCGGTTTCCGTTGTTACTATCTATTAATCATAAAGGATGATGCGCTTTATTTAATGTTTGTCCACCCAAAACAGGCTCAAGGGGCTCTGAGAATATTACAGATGAATCCAAAGCTTATCTTTATAAAAAAGTTTTAGAATGTATAAAATCAGAAGACCTTTATAAGCTAACAGTCAATGAGTCAAAAACTAAAATAAATTTTCAAAACGTCATTAGCGATCATTCATAATCATTGCTAACAAATGTACAACAAATATCACCCTTAACTACCAAAGGCTCTATCCTTTATAACTTTTCACAGCATTAACAAAAGCTTTTGCATTTTCAACAGGAATGTTGGGTAGAATTCCATGTCCTAAATTCACAATGTATTTGTCTTTTCCAAATTCATCAATCATTTGGTGAACCATTTTCGTGATTTCAGCAGGTGGAGAAAACAAGCGTGAAGGATCAAAATTACCTTGCAAAGTGATGTTGCTTCCAGTTAAGTAGCGTGCGTTTTTTGGAGAACACGTCCAGTCTACTCCTAGTGCAGAAGCTCCAGATTCTGCCATTGTGTCTAGTGCAAACCAACAGCCTTTTCCAAAAGCAATTACGGGAATTTCCTCTTTTAAAGCATCGATGATTTGTTGCATGTATTTCCAGGAAAATTCTTGATAGTCAATTGGAGAAAGCATTCCGCCCCAAGAATCAAAAACCTGAACGGCATCTACACCTGCTTTTACTTTAGCTTTTAGATATGCAATGGTAGTATCTGTTATTTTTTGCAGTAATTCATGTGCTAAGACGGGTTGTGTAAAACAAAACTCCTTAGCTTTATCAAAGTTTTTTGAACCTTGACCTTGCACGCAATAACATAAAATTGTCCAAGGTGAACCTGCAAAACCAATCAATGGCACTTCGTTGTTCAATTCTTTCTTGGTTAGTTTAATCGCTTCAAAAACGTAATTCAATTCTTCGTATACATCAGGAACGATTACTTGATCCAACGCCTTTTTATCTCGAATGGGATTTGGCAACCATGGCCCAAATCCGGGCTTCATTTCAACCTCAATTTGCATGGCTTGTGGAATGACCAAAATATCACTGAATAAAATAGCTGCATCTGGCCCAACTTGATGTATGGGCATTACTGTAATTTCAGTTGCCAATTCTGGAGTTCTGCAGCGAGTAAAAAAGTCGTATTTTGCTTTTAACTTCATGAAATCAGGCAAATATCTACCTGCTTGGCGCATCATCCATACTGGTGGACGATCAACAGTTTCCCCCTTTAAGGCACGAAGAAATAAATCGTTTTTAAACATAGTTGAATTTTATTCTGGATTGCAAATTTAACGTATTTAAAATGGTTTTTAGGTAACGAAAAGTCAAAATTGCAGTTTCAAAAAAAAGGCTTAAAGTAAATTGAAAATCCTCTAAATTATTAAAAATGTGCTTTGAATTAGCTTTTCTAGATTCAACATAATTGATATAAAGGGATTGCGCACGGTAATGCTCAATCTCCAAAAATACTTACCTTTGCAGCATAAAATTTGATAATGAGTCAACCCAAACGCTATACCATTACCGCAGCATTACCATACACTAATGGACCAATACACATAGGCCATTTGGCTGGGGTTTATATTCCAGCAGATATTTATGCCCGCTACCTAAAACTGAAAGGAGAAGACGTGCTTTTTGTATGTGGTAGTGATGAACATGGAGTACCCA
>Ga0307930_1000533_pt1 | contig 30571 bp, 32 predicted proteins | sample OrgLakmetageno46_FD_203161 | JGI IMG/M metagenome (GOLD analysis project Ga0307930, IMG submission 203161) | Saline water microbial communities from Organic Lake, Antarctica - #46 | ecosystem: Environmental > Aquatic > Non-marine Saline and Alkaline > Saline | place: Antarctica: Organic Lake...
GACTGTGTCTCACAGACGGACCGTGGGATATTGTCGCCACTTTTGAAGTCCTACAATACGATTCTGGATTCACAGCCATGAGCTCCGGTGTCAGAGTTCCGTCGGAGTTTGCAGTCCAGCTGCCTTTAGCTGAAGTCTTTGTTTTGAAAGCACAGCCTCTACTACATACGCTCCTGCCTTTGGATTTGCCTTTTATTTTCACTTGCCCAGACGGGCCGGAAGTAAGGTGCTAATTGAAATACAATTAAAAAAACTTTGGGCCGCTACCATCACTTTCATGGCCACTCGGGCATAGTTGTGCGCCTGAGTACCTTCTTAGGTTTAGTGTTTAATTTGCGCTGCTTTGCTTTTCTTCTCTACCTGTTAGCTTTCTAATTCCGGCCCTTCGGGGACTGTCTCGAAATACAAAGAAAGAAGCGCATAATAACAAGAGAGTTGCTAATACAAGTAGAGGAGCTATTTGGAAGACAAAGTCAAAGGATAGAACCAAATCGTCGCAGGGCAAAGTTTTGGAGTTATTGCGATAGCTGCAGGACCTTTCCCCGTGTACCCGAGAATACTAATATTTTACGGCCACAGGTCGCTATATCGCAGGTGGCAGGTTAGGCGCAACTCCTTTGAATTTAACTGAGGGAGATATCGAATGTTCATCTGCCGTGCGCCCGTGGGTCAGCACCTTTGCCACCACCAGCTTCCATCATAGCGCGCTGCAGATCGGTTTTACCTGTCACTGGAGCTGTGGGTGGCGGAGAAGACAGTGATGCATGTTCTGGAACGCTTGATTTCTTGTTGTCTGGAGTAGTCACAGACCCGTTGTTAGTAGAAGCAGTCCCACTGCAGCCGCTGTTCGCAGCGGTTGCTGCAGACGAAGCTAGTGGCTCTAGGCAGAGTTCCCCAGCACGTGCTACCTCAGCCGAACTAATAAGGAGAGGAGCTAAGATGCTCGGAAAGCGTAATAATCGCCGCCGTGAGCATGTTGTATTGACGTTTGAGGACGGCGTGTATGACGATACCATCGAAATACATACCATGAGGTATAGCGCAATCTTCTTAGTATACAACGGCATGCTAAATTAAGAGCTGCCAGTGAATATTATAAGAGTACTCCTTAAATTAAGCAATTTGTGAGTCGGCCTAGTAGGTAAGACAGGCAAGATGCAACTACGTTCGCAGGCTAACTCCTGGTGCTATTGATTATAGCTTAGCAAGAGTACCCTTGAGCTCTTCAGCCTTCAGCTCTTAGCTTGCTTCCTGGAAATTGCTCGTGTCTGTGTGCCTTAAATTCTGACATACAGATTTTTTTTGTGTGTACATATCGCATGTCGCGCGTCTTTTGAGCTTTGAGCATAGCATCCTAGCTAGCTATCTAAGTTTTAGCTACGTACTACTCGTACTACCTTTAGTACTAGGCAAACTGCACGCCAAGGTACTACCAAGAGACCAAGTGACCAGGAACCTTAAGAGCGCCATAACTTGTACTACCATAGTGTGCCTTCAGCATTGCCTATTTGGATTCATAAGAGAGTGATGGAGTTTCTAGAATAGTGAGGGCATTTGATTTGCTTACTACATATTAGATAGCAGGGCTGAAGGTACTTAGGTAGGCTTATACAGATATTGCGCTGTCGTGAAAGGCTAGCTAGATCTACTGATGAACGTTAGATTTTGCACGATGATTTAAAACGGCTTCATTGAGCTATCTCGCAGTGTAGTCATGCAGAAATTTGAATGGTCCTTAGGATTCTTGATCGCCTTGCTCTTTACTCCGACCAAAAGCAGCGGGCGTGAGTCGACGCCTTCACGGCTCTGTGCTCTTCTCTCGCCTACAACAGTTGCTGCGGACCTCCCTTGCGGCAACACTTCCTCAGATTTCGCTACAAGCACTGGTTTGCCGAGTGAGCATGGTGACGCATGCGGCCGAGCGCTCTTAGAAGCTCTGCTTTTGATGCCGACCTCAGTAGCCTTCTCAGCTGAGTTGCCTTGGTCATGCCTCAACACTGAAGCTCTGCTTATAGCTGTCGAGCGGTATCCAGAGCTTGATTCGGCTCTTTGGCGGGGTGCCTTATCAGATGCCACGCTTGCTCTCCAGGAGCAGTCTGCGACTGTTGACAACACTTCCATGAGAAGCCTAGGTTGTGCACAGTGTTCATTTGTGCACCAAGTGCTCGCTTCACAAGCCAATCATCATTCTGAGAAAGGCCCTTATTTGGCACGAGCTTTGGATGCAGCAGAAGCTCATGACGATGTGGTGCTATCCTTGAAGGCAAGAGATGGACCTAGACTATGGGAGTTCTCGAATAGCGAAAGCGGTGCAGAAGCTGGCACGGGTGTACCCCTGACTGAATCTTGTCATGAGGCAGCTACGGCTTGGGCTGACAAGTGGGCAGGCACTGAATGGTCAGCGAGTGGTGCTGCTGCCAAAAATTATGCCTTTTTTTTAGAGCATCGGGACTTGCCACTCGAAGGTGATGCAGTGCTTGATCGTGCCGTAGCCCGGATCAACATAACTTCTCATGACGAGGATCCAAGTACCAGTAGCGGCCAATCGGAAGCAGTCTTTTCGCCTCAAATGTCTGGCCTTGCGCTCCAACGCGCAATGCTTTGTCCGCCTCACGTTGCCTCCCTGGCAGCTGCAGCGGGTATCCACCAAAGCATTGTATCTAAACTTGACAATTTTCTTGCCAATGCGATAGTATCGAGACATTATCAGCATCACCACCACCGCAGCGCTAACTCCGGCAGCAACGCGGAGGATGAGTTCTGGCGTCAAGATGTTGGGTTTCCAGCGTCGCCTTTGCGTTTGCTTGGGGCTCTGCCTCTGGCCTGGCCGTACCTGGGTTATTCCATGCGCCCACTCCACGAGCGGCTGTGCCTTAGCCTTCGACTTCTCGCCGGCCCTTCCCTTACCGTGGTCGCGCCGCATCTCAATCCTCTGTTGCCGCCACTGCCAGATTCTCCAAGCCCTTTGACTACGTCGCTGCCAGAGGAGAAGGAAGAGCGAATCATGCAGCCACAGCAGGAGCGTACGAGTAGAGAACCGAAGCGCCGTCGAGTGAAGTTAGGAGTGTTTGGCGAGAGCCAAGGGAACACGTCACCAGGAGTGCTAGCGGGCGGATGGCTTGCTCGTTTGCCCAGGAAGGACATTGAACTGGTGTGGTTCGAGCCAGAGCACCTGAACACGGTGTTTGCAGGCATGATGCGCGCGCGCGCCGACACGACAGTTGTGCTCTCAGAGCAACCCACGAGGCTTCGTGGATCAGTGACGTCAGATCATGCGAACGGTGGCGGCGGCAAGTACTCTTATGACTCCAAGGATGCGGTTCACAGCAGCCGCGACATGACACCTCTTTTTGCTGCGGACCCATTAGTGGTGGCGCGAGTTGCAGTGGCAGTACAACGCTGTGATGTGCTGTTGTACTTAGCGTTAGGCATCACGCCCATGACCTTCTTACTCGCTCAGGTATGGAAAATTAGCGTGAGCAAGAGAGAGAGGCTCAAAAGAAGAACGGTGATTGAAAGTGTAATTTTTCTTCCCTCACTCTAATGCTGTTCCTACACATGCACACTACTTACCTGTTTTAGGCGCGGCTCGCGCCCGTGCAAGTAGCCTTTGAGCACGGCCACCCCATTACTTCCGGCGCGCACGAATCCATTGATTACTTCGTGTCTTCAGCCTTGTTTCAGACGTCATCGTTTTCTGCTAGTCATGCTGCTGATAAAACTGATGTTAACACTACGATGGAAGAAGGCTACACGGAGCAGCTTGTGCTCTTTGACACCCTCACGGCTGCGCTCCCACCTTTTCACACGAGATCGCCACAGCACCGTGCTGAACCCAGAAGCAGCGCCCCGACGAGCACGGCGGCAGGAGCAGCAGCAGCAGGAGAAGCAGTAGGAGAAGCAGTAGGAGATGAGAAAACGAAGACTTCTGACGAGGCTTGGTTAGCCTTAGAAGAGACTTCCGTGCCACCTTCGACGCCACGCCTGTCGCGCCGCGTCTTGTTAGAACAATTGGGCTTGCCTGACCTGTTTTCGCGCCAACCCGGTCCTCTGAGCGGCGTTGCAGCCTCCTCGCCCGTACCAGCGAGAAGCACTGACAGTAGAACTCATTCCAATGATAATCCCGAGAGTGCGCACGTGTTCGCTTGCTTGCAGCATTCCAAAAAGCTGCACCCGGCTTTCGACGCTGCTTTGGCGCACTTGCTAGCCATTGATCCCAACGCAATAGTGCTGCTCCTCGATGGGAACCGTGTACACCTCAGGCGATGGGCCACTACCCTCCTTGTAGATGCACAAGCAGGCGCCACCGAAATGACCACGGCGTCGAGGCAAACGCCTTTGGCGCGGCTTCGCTTTTTGCCGCGGATGCCGCACGCTTCCTTGCTTGCCCTCTTGAGCGTGAGCGACGCGTTCCTAGACCCTTGGCCTTGGGGTGCTGGAGTTACCTCTGCCGAGGCATTTTCGTTGTGCTTGCCCGTAGTGACATGGCCTCAAGCGCAATCTGTCGCTCCCCTGACCCTGGGCCAATATCGCCAAATGGGCTTGGCAGGCGATTACGACACACCGCGTCACGGCGCTCGTGCAAGCTATGGAGGGTCCCGTTCCGGTGGTCTCGGCCTAGTGGCCCACAACGCCACGCACTACGCCCATCTCTCGGCTCGGCTCGGGCTCGACCCGCTGTTTCGCGCGCACGCATCGGAGCGCATTTGTGCACGCAAAGGGCGGCTCACTGGGCAGTGGGCTGTGGTTGACGAGTGGGCTGCCTTCTTGCGAACTGCGGCAAGGCCATACATGGGGACTGGGGGTTAGGAATTTGTTCTCGTCTTCATGTGGATCCTTCGGCCCTTACCAGGATTACGCTCCCTGCTCGAAAAGCGTTTTGCCGTTCGTGATTCTGAGCTGTTGCGAAGGGGTGGCAGGTGACAGAGGTGGGCATGGGAGCATTGGCATTTTAAAGTTAATGAGCGAAGTAGAGTGATGTATGAATTACGACAGAGGTAAAATAAAAATCGAGAAATTAGGCTTATATTTCAAGTCACTCCCAACAGCGCACCTGTATCCTTATTATCCCCAATCCAGATCTAATCCAAGACATGATTGAAAAGGAAAAAGAAAAAATATTATTCGGATTAGGTACCTTTAAACGAATCCCCCTGTAATCGAATCAACTCAACCCGTTGAGTCGAATCAAGGACCGAAAATCTTTCTCGGACGATTCTTTTTAGGAACAAACTTGGAACAAACCGTTCAAAAAAAATGCACCCCTCGTTGGCCATGACATTATTGCTATCTGCCATTAGCGCCATGAGAGTTACGGTTGGGCTTCTTCAAAATCGCAACAATGTCTTGAGCTGGAAAATTCCTCGCCTGATGAGTACTGTTCACACCCAAGATGTCTTTATGCCGAACTTTGAGTTTGGTCCGCATCACCGAGAAGCATGGACGAGATTATGGACCGGATCAAGCCAAGAAGCAGCATTTGAAGCCGAGGACCAACTTCTCCAAAGTTGGACCAAAAAGGTAAATATTGTGAGTGATCATGCGATCATTGCAACGATCGAGCTGCTCATCGTTTTCTGGATATTCCTGATGTTTTAACGAATTTAATTGGAAGCAAATCTTTATCTGTGATGAATCGATCTTCGTACTTCTTATCTACGTCTTATCCTTCGATGCAATTTCTATTCACACTTGCGTCTGCCAGGCTTCCTGGAGACTCTTGCGCCCAAGCATAAATTTTCGAGGAAAGCGAGTGTACCTGAACACAATCGAGCTCATGCCTTCCAAGTTCGCAGTGCGAGACAAAGTTCCGGTCGTAATGACGCATGGAATGGGGGCTGGGCTCGCCACGTTCTACCGCAACTTTGACGACCTCACGATGATGAATGGAGGCCGTCGCGTCCTTGCGTTTGACTGGTTGGGCATGGGTCGTAGTAGCAGGCCACGCTACCCGAAACGCAACGCCGTGTTTCCTCAAAACTTTGCGGCGAACGAGGCAGATTCCGTCGAGTGGTTCGTGGAATCGATGGAAAGTTGGCGGCAAAGCATGGAGATTGACCAAATGGACCTTGTAGCCCACAGTATGGGAGGATACTTCTGCACCCTGTATGCGCTTCGATATCCTGAACACGTGCGCCGCCTCATTCTGGTGTCACCTTGTGGCTTGCCAAGCATGCCGGAATCATCAGCATCTCAGCCACAGGCACTTGTGCCCACAGACACACACCAAACCAAAGAATTGAGGGAATTGTCGCCAAAAGAAAACCAAGGCTTGCGTGAAATTTGGGCTCAGATTTGCATTGCTCTATGGCGATGGAATATCACCCCGCAAGATATTCTCCGCCTTGCGGGACCGCTCATTCGAAACATGACCAAGCGCTGCGTGGAGACCCGCTATGCACAGGTACCTGAACTATTGCCCTTCTAGTTTCAAAATTAACTCAGAAATCGTCACGAGATCAACAATTTCGCTGTTTATCATTCTCACTTTGTTGTTTGCTCCACTTACTTAGGCTGTGGCGTGCACTCAAGAGCTGAAGCTGCTGTTTGACTATCTCTACCAAATCAACAAAGCGGCCGTGAGCGGAGAAATGTGCTTGAATGCACTGCTGCAGTGTTGCGTTCAATCAGATGATTTACGCGGTGTGTACGCGCGACGACCTTTAAATCACGAGGTAACATGTTCTCATGATCATTGACTTTCCCTCGGAAACTCTTCATTCGCTGTTAGGGTTAAAGGCGTCTTTCAATTTCCATGATTAACGTGAAACCGCCTCACCTGTGTGCTTTTAGTCGTTGGACAAGCTCAAAATGCCTACCACCGTGCTCTTCGGAGATCGAGATTGGATGTACAACCTCTCCGTTAAAGAGGTTGTCAAGAAAATTCCTGGATGCAAGCGAGGAGTTGAGTTCATTCCTGATTCAGGACATCAAATTCACATTGAGAACGCTGAGGGATTTAATCGAGCTATTTCGCGTGCTCTACGATAATCCGTTGCTCAAGTACAGCTGACTTTATTATTTTTACCTTAGGATTCTGTTTGTGCGTCTATAAAGCATGGCTTTATTCTTCGTTCTCTATTTTTCGTCTTTGCTGGAAATAGTATTGTCTGGGATAAATACTGAGCCCGTGTGCTGTGTTTTGTGGTTATGGTGGGCATTTCCTTCTTTATCGTTTATCTCTTCTATTTATATATTTACACCTCCCATTTAACCGAACGAAGGACCGGGATAGTCAGAAAAGAAAACGTTTATATATCATGATAAGAAAACGGGACATACTGGAGTATCTTCCACGCGGCCACCTCCCCTTACGCCTGAAATGGCTCTGGGTTGGCATCATAACGGTTGCGCAGCGCAACGGGTTCGCTCTGCTCTGGCCCGAAAACGCTCGCTGCAGTCTCGAGGGCGTCACGAAATCGCATCGCGGAATGTATTGGCATGTCCCGAGGGCAGCTCACGCGATCCCGGATGTAGCGGGCTGCACGCGCCACTTCTGAGGCCTTAGGGGCGGGTTGCAGTCCGCTCATGCACTCCTGCAGCGTCGGGAGCTTGTCGGTGAGAAGCAGCGTAAGGGTGACGCGAAGGGCCACGTCTGTGGCTGCAACTCCATGTGGGTTCACGCGCATGACAGTGTCAGCGTGCTTCGCCACGCGCCAGGCCGCTTCCGCCTTGGCATCCGACGGCTCAGGGTACGCTAACGGGTCAATTTGTAACCCAAGCAGGCCTGTGGCGAAAGGGCCGTGGTCGACCAATCGAGCAGCCGTCGCCGCCGCTGTCCGGCTGTCGCCTACGCTCGTGTAGCAGCCCCCCATTTGTGGCGGCAAATCGTGCGCGTGCGTGTGGAAGTCTGAGATGAGTCCACGGTACGAGTCCATTGCTTCGAGTGCCGAAAACCATTGGTTGAGGGTGGGGTGCTCGGCACGGAGGTTGTAGCCCTTGAAGTAAAACAAACTCGCGTTCATCCGGCCCAAGTAAGGCGCGTACACCAAATCCGCAATCGACAACTCTTTGCCAAGCATGAAAGGGCCGCCGTTTCGGCCGATTGCTGTCTCCACTTCCTTGGCCACCGAACTGAAAGCCGCTGTGCTTCGCTGCTCGTTTGCAGCAGACCCTTGTGGCTGGCAAAGCCAATTGCACCACGCCCGAAACAGTTTCCGCTCGAGTTTGCGGTGTGCAACCACTGGGGCGGCGCCCATGCCCACGCCCGGCTGAAGAGGGCCTACCGCGTCCTCTAACTCGAACATGATTTCGTCAGACTCGGTAATGATTGGACCGTTCGGCGTGAGGCTGAGTGCAGGTAGCATACCCGAGGGTACAAGTTGCTTGTACCAGGACTCTTTCTTGCCATAGCAAAACATCGTCACAAACTTCATCTGGTAAGGGACTCGTTTAGCCTCCAGAAACAACTGCACTTTTTCGCAGTATGGGCACCAGTGGTGCTTGTCTCGGTAAAGCACAATCTGTGGCACTGTCCCGCCCGTTGCGTCGAAGAGACGAGTGTGCGTGTGGGCGTTAGCGGGGCCCCTAGTTACGTCTTGCTCGGTGTAGCCTGCGTTTGCGAGCGCCCGAATATCGGTCCATCCAAGTAGCCCATCGGCCACCGTTTTCGCAGCTGTTGACGCTTCGCGCCCTGAAATTGACCGCATGATGTTCATTTCTGATACCACGTAAGCATTTAAAGAGGTTGCGAAGTGCGAAGGCTAGACTGGAAAGACTGAGTCACAGAGAATGTTCCAAGAAGTCCTTTCTAAATGACGTGGAAATTGGTTCTTGACGTTCTTTGAGATGCACCCTGATCCGTTTTCCTACCTGGGTAAGCTTACTTGATTGCAAGCAAAATGGCGCCCGAGAAGCCGTTACAGGAACGTGCCTTGCTGAACGAGTAATACTCGAAGGCTTTTGAAGCCAGGTCTCGATAAAGTGCTATGTCGGTCCGAATATATGGCAGAGACTATGGAGGAGAAAAACACCGGGAGATTGTCGAGTACACGAACAATCTCTTTCCTGGTAAGAGGCTACTGCCTTTCAGCAGTAGATTTCCTTTCTCCTGAACTACTCTAACACTTCGCTTGACTGGCTTCGCAGGCCGAGATATCGATGCCCCTAAGAAAACTAGCGTAAAGCCAGGGCGCGTCAAGGACGTCAAAAAAGGCGAGTCCTCGGTATTGGGTTGGCTACGACATCGCAACGCGCACGCTCGAGAGCGCGTTGAAAAAGGCTTGCCGGCAAGAAACCCCAAGCGTGAGCCCCTGTTGTCGGAAGTGCGCAGTGGTGAAAGCCTCCGAGGAGGTGGCTCAAACAGCCAGTCGGGGGCCGGAGAGCCTCATGACGCGGGCGGTTCCTTCAAACTAGACTTCGGTGAGGGCGGCGGAAACAGTGTGGGCAGCGGTGGTTCAGTTAGTCGTGCTAGTAGCCAGGCAGCCGCGCCAGGCAACGAAGGGAACCTCAATTACGACAACGACGATGACGTCAGTCTCCTCTCCGAACCTGACGACGGCTACTCTACCTTCGAGCAGGCAGCGGCGGCTGGACGTGCTAGAGCGTTGAATTCCCAGCTCGAGAAACCCGTGCCGCGCTCGCTGTGCGCTGTGACGTCACCTGCGTGGCATTTGGCGGTGCCTCGCGCTGGGGCCACTCGAGAGCACTTGCGAGCGCTCGCCGAGCTCTGCAACTTCAACCCGAATCCACCTCCGAAACCCCCGCCCTCGGTCACGGCTGCGGATGGGCAGTCAGTAGGGAGCGCGTCTATGTCGAAAAAGAAAAAGAAACGCCAACAGGCGCTCGCGGCAGCAGCCTCCGTAGTCAGCAAGGGCAGCCAAAATGGAAACACCGACGCGTTGTCGTTGCAATCTTCGAACGGCTCCGCGGGACCCCCGGAGCCCACGCATTTTGTGGGCGTCGCCGGCGCGGCCAAGCCGTTGCACGCCACGGCAGACCTGGCGTGGGTGGATTTGTGGCAAGCAGCCACGGTGCGGTACCGGCCGGATTATTTGGACCCCTATCTGGAATTTGGGGGCCGCGGCAGTGGGTGCGCAGCGGAAGCGAGGGACTCGTTGGCAAACGCGAGGTATGAAATCAACCGTACTGCGGCGCAAAAAGCGAAGCGAGCTGCGAAAGATGCTGCCCGTGCTGCGGTAAACATGATATACATATACACTCTAGCCTGCTCGGATATGTGCCTTTTTGAGCTCAACATTGCCCTAATGTGCCAAATGAACCTAAAAATTCGATTAATTGCGTGCTACCTGTACTTTACTTGCTTTCTGTTACGCTTTGCACTAACCAGCCTGCCCTCCTTACATACTAATTAGGCGCACGTGGAAGGCTTACCCGACGACCCTTCTGACGACGACTCCTCTGATGACGAGCTGGCCAACCCCCCAGACGCCCCGCCTGGGGTGGGCTTCTACCGCCCCCTGAGCTTGCTGGCCTCCGAGCTGGAGTGCGTGGCGAAGGAAGACGCGAAAACACTCGAAAGCATTGCGGAAAAAACCAAGGTTGGTGCAGTTTGATTGCCATTTTCATCGAAATATTTAGTGGATAGAGTATTGTATCAACGGCACCTCGAGCAGTGTTGTTTTATAACCCAATCGCTGCACCCCTTTTTGTTGTTTTGGCTGTTGAACTACTAGGCACCGCCATCTACCTTGACGGTCGTGTCCGCGATTCGATTGAACTTGCCCGCTCACATCGCTGTGGCTGCGAGTGCGGGCGCTGCCCTCGGCTTTTGTGCTTCGGATCTACCCGCCGACGGCCTATTTGCAGGTGGATGCTTCGCGCTGAGGCAATCGCGGGACACTTCAGCCGGTGGCGGGTTCTCCAAAGCCAACGTGCAGAAGACTTTTGAGCGTTCCAAAGCTGCAGCGAAGGCAAGCGAGCGAGCTGCCAAGAGGGCCAAAGCCAAAAGAGCAGCGGGTTTAATACCAGACAACAATGAGAAAATGAACGACGGCACGGTGTCTGGAGCAGCTTCAGTGGAGAGTGGAACGGTGGGCTCACTCGGATCGTCGATTGCCACGAAGGGCCGAGAAAAAGAACAAGCAACCAAACCTACGCTTTCGCTCTTTCCTCTAGTGGTAGAGGAGACCCTGAGAGCGCAATGCCACAAATTAGAAGCCAAGAACCTGGCAACAGAATTGGGGATTGACCATTACGACCCACAGCCCGTGAATGAACTAACGGCTGAGGAACGAGAGCAGCAAGAGTCAGACGATTATGAGGTAAGCTTAAGTGTAAAAGCTTGCCTGCACTCTTCAAACCATTTGAGTGGAGTGGGTTTGGGGCCCTATCTACTTTCTTAAGCTTACTTCCTCATCAATATCAATTCGACGTTCGTTCAATCCTTTTCCTGCCTCTTCACAACATATTTTTCCGTACTATTATGCTAGGCCATCAACGTGCGCGGTCTCTCACCCCAAGCTTTGAAGTGGCGCAACCGTCGCAAAGTCCTGTTCTTGCGACGGCAGCGGCAGGTAGCCTGGATGCGCTCCATGAAAAACTTGTCGAAGAGCGATGAAAAGACCTCTGCTTCCAGCTTTATTTCAACGAAAAAAAGCGCAGCCTCAGCAGCTGCTGCTGCCGCTAGTCAGGGCACCGAGAATGGCGAAGAAAATGAGCAAAAAGCCAAGGCTGAGGCAGTCGAATGGAGAGAAGCCAGTGCCATGGTCGAAGATGAACCTCCCCCCGTTGGGTGGTCACCGAGGGACGTGGCTTGCCTGCGCCTCCTCGTAGCACTAGTAAGAGATATCTGTAGCACCTCCTGCTCTCCAAAGAATGGCTTCATGGCTGTATCACCGGCATGTATACAGACATAGCATGCACTTATGAAGTATGCAAGCACTGATGTCACTTTGCATATGTCTGGATAATCTCCAAACACCGAACAATGTGTTAAGATCTGTTGTTTGCGTGTTTTCTTGTCCTCTGGTCAAGGTTCGAGCGTATTACCCAGATCCGGTTCCTCGGCCTCCTCCTCTGCCCATCCCTCTGTGGCCTTCGGAAGACGCAAAGAGCCAACACGACGAACAGGACGGCATCGTTGGCGACAATGATGATGATGCTGACGATAACGGCAGCCTTAACGGCGATAGCGTCGGCTCTCTCAATCCAGATGGAGCCGATGACATTGGAGATGTCGATGCTCCTGAAGCAGCAGCAGCAGCAGCATCAGCTGATAATCCCACTCTCGATCAGCCATTTCGCTTGCAGCCAGTGGTCAGTGAGTGTGCTGCTGGTCCTGACGCCGACTTCTATGACGAAGCAACCGCACCTAGCGATGCGGGTATGAAAGACGACCTTGCGCCTTTCTCAACGGCTTCACCGCTTGCTTCTCCAGCTTCGACGCAGCGCAACGAGAAAGCAAACTTCAGCAGTGCCGCGAGCGTGAGTAGCATCGGGAGCCTGGACCGCAGCAGCCTCGCCGGCAGTTTAAGCTTGGACAGCACGAACGGTAACGACGACGAAATAGAAGAAATGGAGCCACCGGTGCATTCCGTGGTGAAGCGGCGTGAAGCTGCATTGCGACTACGGCAAGTGCTTCATGCGCGCCGGGCAGCAGAGGCAGCGGCTGCAGAATCAGCGTACTTGAAGGCACAGCCTTGGCGGAAAGCGGCAGCTCTCGCAGCTCGTAAACGTGCCGGTGGAGCTCTAGCGCCTCGTGCAGCAAATCGTGCTTTTGCTTCGGTTGCTGCTGCTACAGCTGCAACTTTTACTGGTGCTGCTACTGCTACAGCTGCAACTGTACCTGCTGCCCCCGCCACATCTCCGTCTAATTCTGCAGCTGCTAATACCGCACCACTTGCTAAGTTTGAGTCTACTGCTAGTAGCTCAACTCAATGGTTACCGGTTGAAAGATTGAGCGGGTATGCGCTGTTAGCGGAATTACGCGGGAGGTTTGGGTTCTTGGGCTTCGACAAAGATCCTGATTGGGCGCTGAAAGGCCGGCCCCTGATGAGCCGCACTTATGCGCTCCGGGAACAGGGGGGCTTGAGCTTGCTTCATTTGGCCTCGTTTTTGGGGCATGGAAACGTCGCTGTAGCGCTCCTCGAAGCTGAAGACAATCGAATGGGCTGGTCACCAGCGAAAGCGGTAGCAGCGGCAGCAGCAGCAGCAGTTTCAACGGAAGTCTCAGCAGTCGGATCGGTGGCAAAAGCAGCAGCGGCACCAATAGATGGAGCAAGTCCAGAAGCTGCCACTGCAGACGATATAAGTGGCGCTGATGCTAGCCCTACCACCATCGCAGAAGACAACAACGCGGCTGGTTTTTCTATTCCTTCAGAGAAAGCTGAGCTTGCACAAACTCAGGAGCAGCAAACTCAGCAGCAGCCCCAGCAACCTCAGCAGCAGCGGCGCATGCACGATGCTCTCGACCGACGCGGCCGCACTCCTCTGCATTTGGCCTGCCACACCTGGCCTCACTTCCGGCAGGCTCGTCTGGTAGCTGCTTTGCTGGAGCGAGGCGCCGACCCCAACGCGCGAGATGCCCTCGGCCGCACGCCACTCCACTACGCGTGCCGCAGCTTAGACCACGGGGCCATTGCCCAGCTGCTGGCCGCCGGTGCAGACCCGTTCGTGGAAGCTTTACCTGGAGGGTACCCTGCGGACGACGTCGAAGACAACAGCAGTGTTGGCGGCGGCGATACTAATAGTGGCGGTAGCGATGGCAATGGTGTGAGCAACAAACCAGCAGGACCGTTATGGGCGCGCGGGGGCGATGGCAACGGCGGTCGTGGCGCGCCGGCAGCATCACCCGCAGCGGTGGCCGTAACCCTGTCCCTCACCCGTGATCAGGACACACCGTCGCAGCTGGCGCCGCCAGTGTCACCGCAACGGCCGCCGAGCCTCCAAAACCTTCGCCAGAAAATGAAAGCAGCTCTGAAGGGACCAAGGAACTCGAGGGATGCTGCCTTCGGTGGCAATCTGCCTGGAATCCGGCGCACGAGGAAAGCTTCTGTTGGCGCTTCTACAGCCATGGTCTTGACTCCTCATAGTGGTAGTAGCAGCAGGAGGGACAGCCGTCGCCACAGCAGCAGCCGTCGCCACAGCAGCAGCAGTAGTCACAGCAGCAGCAGTAGTCACAGCAGCAGCAACAGCAGAAGAGGCAGCAAGTTGTCGGAAGAGGAAGAGGAAGAAGAAGAAGAACCCGAATCCGACGAAGTTTCCCCCATCGCCGAAGGCCAGCTGCCAGGCGACTTGCGAAGCGGTGGGTTGAAATTTGGCGCCAAAGGGCCTTATGCCTTTGGCGCGGGGCCACCGAGAGGCGCTACCCCTCTGATGTACACGGCACCGGCCCAGCGAGGCGAATGCTTTGCCATTCTCTCGAAAGGTTTACTACCAGACGAAGCCACACTGCTGTTGGCGCCCCTCTTGGCGCAAGCGTGGGTGCACGCCAAGGTCCTGAAGCCGTTCGACCGCACGGACCCAGTCACCAAACGGTCGTTGGCCAAAGCCCATGCAATGAAAGCGTGCGATTTCCCGTACTATTTGCTGGTCACGGGGCACATCCCGCGCGGTGCCTCCAAAGACCCAAGGCCGGGGCAGAAAGCCATGGACAAAGCAGCAGCAAAAGCCGCGAAAGACAAGGCCAAAGGGAACCGAGGAGGAGGAGGTGGGCGGTAGGTGTCCTCTAGAATGCGCGATTATAATTTAGTTAATACCGCCCGAATTCGACTGGCTCGTGCCCCAGTAATCTGGTCTACCGTCTATCGAAATCATAGAAGTACATTGGAGTTTTAGTTCTAAGCAGAAAGTGCAATACCACAGAAGATATGTAGAAACTGATCTCCCCTGTAAGGGGAAGTTACAAAGGGAAGTCACAACTTTAACCTCTGTAACTTCCCCTTACAGGGGAGATCAGTTTCTATAAGATAGATACCGATACCCAAGTTTACTCGGTATTCTATTCTTAGTCATAGGCCATAGTAGATAGTAGTCTTAATTCCTTGCGAATCGAGCAAAGCACATGTTATTTTTTCTATCCAAGAGTTCAGTAAGAAATATGTCCCGTGTTAAATACAAACGCGCAAAGGCCCAAGTGCCATCAAACATCAAGGGGCGAAGGGGCGTAGGTATAATCATCGCCCTCTGGATACTGAATTCCATTGGCCCCTAACCCTAAAAAAGGAACATTTGGTTTGTTCGCTGTCCGCTGTTTCTGAAATATTATTGTTATTATTTTTGTATGATAACAAAAACATTAGCTACCGCTATCACCGGAATCGTAACCATAGCGCTCAGCCATGACCCGAAGGGCTTTAAACTCCTCCGGAGGCAGTCCTGCGCCAGCAAGCGCCCTTCCCACTGCGCCCCAAGTCAGTGCTGTTCGTTTATCTCCGCCATGGGAGTTGGTAGCCGCCGAGGAGGAGGCATCAGGTCGACTGCAATTGACAGATGAACCGCTTACCCACGGAGGCCAACCTTCATGAATGGCGCGTTCCAGGAGCCATAAACAAATGGTCGCGGGAGCACTGCTACGGCCATCTCCTTGATCTCTTCTACTAGTACGAGCCCTTCCTCGACTAGTGTCAGCGTTGACTGAAGGTGTACCTGGAAGCACTCCTACTGTTGCTTCAGTGAAGGGGGAGCCCTCTAACACACCAAAATCACCGCCGCTGCTAATGCTGGAGCTCCCTGGAACAAACCCCACACCGTCTTCCAACCTTACCGTTATATCAGCAACTTTGGCAACCTCAGCATTCCATGTGCGCCAGTGCAGCGCGGTAATGGCGATTGAATTTCGCAAACTCCACATCGAGTACGATGACGATGATGGCCACGGTCCTGACTCTTTACTTCCTTGGCCACTGACATTATCAAGCGGTGGCGGTAGCAATGCACCATTGCGCTCCCAGAGGAGGAACCCACCCGGCTGCCCTGGTGGTGGTAGCACTACCTCGTTGTCTCCTCCTCTCCCAGGCCAATTCAAAGACGAGTAAGCATCTAACGCTTCTAATTCAAGCATGCTCGAGTCTGTCGTAACACTTTGTTCAGTCGTAGAGTAAACATAAGGCCAGGCCGAGGTGTCATTGTGGTGAGAAGGAATTGGTGTAAAAATTCGCGCATATTCCCACTGCTGCAGTCGCCACCAGTTCCATTCGCAGTATTCGGCAAAGCCATCGCTTTTACCAGCACCTCCTGATGAGCTTTTATCCATATCGTTGAATTGTTTACATTGCTTTAAGTGGTCGCTGAAGTGACGGTTCGAGTTGATAGACTTGAGGGGATGTCGTATTAAATGCACCACTACTCGAAACCGCACGCCAAGCCCAAGTTGAAAGAGCTGAAAGGTAGCCAAAAAGCACACACACATGAAGCGAAACTTCGAAGAAGCATAAATAACAAGTACGGAAAAAGGACTAGTGGGCGTAGTTTAGAATACAGCAATCGGTATGGAAAAGTGCTATGCTATTCAATCACCTGTAGCCCATACCCCTCGTCAGCATCCTCCATGGCTTGCAGTTGGCTGGCTGTTGCCCAGCAGCGCGCTGGCCAGCTCACCATCCCGTCGCGACCTAATGATTGGTTCACGCGCAACCGTTCCTCTTCTACACGCCGCACTGTATAACCACCATCGCTAGCATTGCGCTGAGCTTCATGCAATGAAGCTGCCGAAGGTAGCGCCCCCCAGCTTTCGTCCGCTGCGTCAAAGCCTTTCATCTGCAGCGAGGCACGCACCCACGCGGTGCCCGAACTCCCTGTACCCGTGACTAGGAAATTGCGAAGATCCCTGACATCTTGATGCGATTCTGCACATGTAGGATCCCATTTGCAAAGCTGGTTCACGTGTTCGCATGGTGTTTCAGGGCCACGCACGCCTTGGTTTGAACTGATGTCGTCTGCCCAACCGGCGACTAATGCCAAGAAAACTAAGAACACGAGGCTAGTGTGCCAACGCCCGAGCATGCTAGCTAGCCAATTCGACACCTTAGCAAGCAACATTTGCTTGCTAGTAGCTAGCTAGATAATTTGGAGTGAGGACAAACCTTCGAGGTAGCCGTGTAGTCGTCTTCGTTCTCGTAGCTGAACTAAAGCAACGATGAACTTATCTTTCGCTCAGGTGGATGAATACGAGCGTTCCCACTCCACGCAAATTTGCTTTTGACCGCAAGAGAATGTCAACTAACGAAGTGTCAAGTGATTGTGACAGGAACGCAAAGACGAGCCTTCATGGTGGAAAGGTGTCAACACCTCTGCAACGGTTGAATTTACAGGGGGTTTATCGAGTTTTTATTCTGCAATTGTTTTCATCTTTTGCCCGTTCCACTCCCTATCATTTGTGAAACTTGAGGCGTAGATTTACGAATGATGGGGAGTTCATAACAGAAGAAACTTGAGATGTAGGTTCAAGAATGATCGGTAGTATTCCTGTTCCGGTTTCCTGGTTGCACTTGCTTATTTGCCGGCATTTAAACGAGGTGAATATGAAGGACTCGTGTTTATAATTACAATTTTGAGACAGGTACCGCGCATTAAACATGAGTTACCCTTGTCTACACACCTCAAACTACTGCTCAGTCCGCCAACTCCGTTGCCAGTTCAATCGCCAGTGATCTACTATTGGTTTGGAGCCTTAAGTTTGTGAAGGATGAGAGCAGCACTGGGAGCAAGGCCAAGGGCCTCTAGAGATGTGGTGCCGTCAGTTTTCAAGAGGAAAGTTTGCGCGGGAAAGGACCTGCGCATGGGCAAACGCCGAGGACGTAGAAGTTAGAAAGCAAGCAAACATGGGAATATTGGAGGTAAGGCGGGAAATTCAGGGGGAAAAGGGGGGGGGCTTCAAGGTTCCCTCCTCACTCAGCTCAAGTCAATGAATATCAAGTATTTCTTACTCATTTACCCGCGCAGCTCAAACGCCTCCACTGCCAAATCCGCTGAGTGAGCTACTTGGCCGTACAATTCGCGCAAAGTCGAGGACGACGGCAGCGTGAACTCTAGCCTCGCTCCACTGCCAACTCGCACTCGCAAAGTGGTATTCGACGCATTGATGTCGTTGTCAAGTGGGTCATTAAGCGCAGCGCTTGGCGGTATCACTGCAGCTGATGAAGGCACAAACTTCATATCCTTTTCTGTCTCTTCCTCTTTCTTTACCGTGGATGTTCCTACGTTGTTGCTCATATACCTTCTTCCGTCTTCCTCCGCCAAATCCGCGTGGAATTGGTTGCCGTCATCAACTTGCTGTGCTCGTGCAGCCGCTGCGGAGGCAATCGCTTCTCGCTTTTCAGCAGCGGCTGCAGACGCACGAGCTTGTTGCTGATTGGCTTCTTTGGTAGAAGAAGAGGCGGCCAGGCGTCGCTTTAAATCTCCCTGTAAAAAATGGCGAGAACAATTCAATGCAAATAGAAGAATAAGAAGAAGAAAAAGAGATGATGTTACCAAGGCAGCGCATGACGAAGCGCCAATGGATAGTTGGCTGGTTTTGACATTCAATGAATACATATTGGCAACGCCTCTTTTGGCTCTAGCATTCACACAATCCCTCCGTCTGTCTTTTTTTTGTTTCGTTCTTCTAATCATCTTCCTGCTCACCTTCACATCGACGATGTCCCCACTGCTGGTCACCACCCTCTTGTCAGGAAGGCCTTTGATGATCTCCGCGAGGCCTTTGCCGCCTTCGCTGTCGTCTTGGTTCGGCGGGCTTGCTCCGTTACGAGGAGTCGTGCGAGGCGTCAGCCGAGGGGACCTGATGGACAAAGAGAGAGGGAGGGAGATGGAAACAAAGGTTCCACAACAAGGGCACACGAAAGTCGAGGGAATATAGTACAAGAACAGCATCATGAGATGAGCAGATAGTGCTGTTGGTGATATGAAATATAGAAGAGCAAGGTGCAGGTTGAGTGGCTAAGAAGAGAAAGTGGAGAAAAATTAGTGCTGAGAGCCGAAGAAAATGAGGAATTAAAAGTATATCATGATAGAAATGTGCATACCCTCGAGGCGTGAGGCGAGTAAAATTGAGACCCCCAAGCTGCGACAATGGCAGTGCTTTCTGGCCGAGCGTGTGGCCTGCACCCGCAAACACCGATGGATCTACGTAGGTGACACTGCGCTTGTCGAGCACGTCGATGCGCACCTGCACGTGTATAAACGTACCCACATGACAAAAACAAAAGAAGAAGCGCAATGAGAGTGAAATCAATTTCTCATTGTTTTCTTCACTACTATTCATCTCACGATTCTTGGATTCCTCTCCGTCTCCCCGATGCTTTTTTATAATCAAACCAACGCACCCCATCAGGGTACATCTCCCGAAATTCCGAAGGGAAGAATCCATCGACCACGTCCTTCACAAAGGCCTGCGCATTGGCCGCATGCCAAGCGCGAAACTCCCCATTAGTCAGACTCATGCCGTCTGAGAAAATGGTGCATTTGATGCTGTCAGTGCCAAACCTAATTGCCAAAGCACAAACCACCACAAAGCATTCGTGATTAAAAACAAGCGAGGGGCAAGTGACAGTATAAGATCAATATCATTTAATTATAAGCCCTCATAATATCGATGCCTTAAATATGTGCAGATGAAACAACTCCCATGCTTGTCCTCACGTGAAAAACTAATATTCCTTTGCCACCTTCAATACAACACACACATCTACTCTTAAGTTAAAGTCAACTTACTCGTATTTCGCTTGTTTGCCGTTAACCACTAATTTCGCGCTCGTTTGGTCCAACAGGCCATTCAAGCTTTCCACTTTGGCTAAAAACAAGTCGAAATGGGGTTGCTTCGCCGCCATTGCCGCCACTGCTGCGGCCTCCCCGGGTATCAGCTTATTGGAACCCGCTGTACTATTACTTCCATTAATATCATTGGCGCCACCGCTACCTGCAGCAGCAGCAGCAGCATCGTTCTCATCATTACCATCGTCGTCGTCGTTGCTACCTTTCCACACGAGGCCGTAGTCGCTCAAAAACGTTTCCATTTCAAGCACGCGCGTCTGCAATTTGCGGTTCGTTGCTTCGAGCCGGATGTTTTCGTCCATCACTGCCTTGGGGTCCAAACACAGCTGCGAGAAGTCCACCTCGGTTTCGTCGCTGTATCTAAAGCGTATGTATCAACAGGGGGAAACAATAAAGTTCGGAGTGAACAGCGGACATTGCCGTGATGTGATGCACGAAGCATGCATCTTTGCTAATAGCTCTAGCTAGCCACGTTCTGAACTCGTATGAGTCGCTTGTGGCGCACTCACCCGAAGCTGCTTGCGCTCAAAGGATTGGGGGACCGCCCCACTGCCCGCTCCAATAAGGCATTTTCACGCTGCAGAAGTAAGACCTGATAGAGGCATGGGAATGAAGCGCGTTATGGCGGTAGCATGACCGGTATTCTATAGAAAGCGAACTAAAGGACAAAGGACTTTCACGAAATTGTGCTTTGAAAATGTATCGTTTGACCGATGCGGTTGAGTGACACATTGGGCAAGATTCTACAAATCATTCCGCAAATTATCTGGGAACAAGATAGAATTGAAGTTAAGTTCGCAACCTGTTTGTCCTTGGCTACAAGTTCAGCGCGAAGGCTGCGCGACGCTTTCTCAAGCTGGCTCAACCGACTCGCCATCGAGGCCAGCAAGTCCTTTTCCTCCTTGGTAGAACTCTCAGAAGAAGACGATTTCGCGCTTTCGTCTCGATGGGTGCGGTCTCGGTGGCTGCTGCCGTGTCTCGTTGAGGTGGTATTTTCATTGGCACTTCGTTGACGGTGGCTGCTCCCGTCACTACGATCGCTGCTCCTAGGTGACCCTCTAGAGCTACTTACATTGCGAAGGGGTGAGTGGGACCCAACTGCCTGCTCGCGAGTAGCTGTTGAAGCTTGGTGTCGGCTGCTAGGGTCATTTTTGCGTGGAGAGCGGGGAGGCCACAGCAGAGGGTCAGCGGGGCGGTTTGAAATGCTGTCTGCCAGTACTCGGCCAGAATTGCCTCCTCGGCTAGGGAATAGCCCGCCGCCGGAGTTGCCACCATTTTTCGAAGTGCTGCCCCGACTGCGGCTGCCGCTAGCACTCGAAGGCTTCCGGTCGCCGGCTCCTAGAATCGACTCGAGAAGCCCTTGCTCGTAAGAGTGCGTTACAGCCGGCGTCGACGTTCCACTTCTCTCCTGCAGCAACGCAGAGAGCTTGCTTTCTGGCGAGGGCTCGGCTAGGGGCTTGTAACGGGACTGAGCTTTCAATGCATCCTCTAATTTCTTAGGCAGAGGGTTCATTGTAAGAAAGCTGACTAATCCTAGGAACCCACGCTAAAAAGGCCGCGTAATAACCGCACGGACGAATGAAACAACGGTCAAGCAACATTACAGGGTTGGTTCGATCCAACCAACAACACAATCAGCAATACGCAATACGGACCATCTCTTCATTCGCCTCTTCACACCAAGTATGTTAGCCACTCAGGAAAATCCGACCCCTCGGGGGGGGGGCACCTCGGGGCTGGGACTTGCCTCAAGACATATCTATGATTTTACTGCCTTGGTCGAAATCCATTATCATCGTTATTGGTACCCTTCACAAGGAAATAAACAAATTATTCGCACATATACATTGGAAACGGGGAATTTCGTGCCATCTTTCTTGGCACCCCTGGATGCGTAGGCCAAAAAGCGCATGCAACTTAATCCCTTACGAGCACACGCTTAAATCCGAAGGCCAGTCTGGCCCTTGGGGGAAGCACCGCCCGAAGAACCAGACGACCCTGTAAAGGTAGGCATGGAGTCAGGAACAGCCAAGCCGCCGCTAAAGAGCTGGCCTGCAGCGAGCAGCAAAGCAGCCACGGGAAGCAGCGCGATGTTTGGGCTTTCTCCACTGCGAACAACAGTAAAAAGAAAAATGTTTATGACGGGGAAAGAAGGAAGTAGCGAACATGTTCATTGGAGGCCAATACTCCACAAGAAGCATTATTTCGTCGCACAAATGAACTTAAACCACTCGAAATCAACCACAGCGAAAGAAAAAACTTGACGAATGAATGGGCCAAAGGAGGAAGAGATCAATATTGCATGACAACAGCACAGGCCTCAAGACGTTACCTGGCCACAGGGAGCACCGCCAGAGCGCCTACGGCTCCACCGCCGAGGAACAAAGGCAGAGGGTTCTTGATGGCCGCAGCGAGGGGTCCAAGCAACAAAGGGGCAGGCTCCACCAGGAGTGGCACCAAGAGGTTGAGTAAGATTTCCTTGTTGGCGAGACCTGTTCATAGCACAATTACGAGGTATGCGTTGAGTCTCAGAGGCACACGACAAGAATCAAACACAAGCAACAACATATTCATGGTAGCTGTTTATCAATCACAGAACTTCACACAATCACCAAAACCTTCTCAACAACTTTGTCCATGTGAAGCCCAATTCTCACCAGCGTTGAGGAGGCCGAGGTCGTCGATTACTGGCAAGAGGCGCTCAATTTGGGAAAGAGTGAGGCCCTTGGCCGAGAGCGAGGACAAAATGCCAGCTTCCGCGGTCTTGGAGAGCAGGTTCATTTCAGCCACGCGTGTTAAGACGGGGTAGTCCTCCTGTTGAATATTGCGGTTTTAAATAGATATGCAACGCACACGAAAGGCAGTTTAAGCATATACTAGTAGTTGTTAATTGTGATTGACAGGCCGCGGACAAAGGAAGAACTGAAGATAATCGTGCGACGCATCAACTATACGTGATAAGAGTGCATGTTATATTATCCTTCGCACTTGGCGTCTCAATACTGTCTAGCAGCGCTACTCTACATCACTCATCTCGGGCAACTTTCGGCACCAATCATGCACATGCGTGCTTACCGAGATGAAAGGCCGGTCCACGATGCCAGCTTTGGCAAGGCCAGGCGCGTAGCGGGACTTGATGGCCTCTTCGCCTGTAATTGAAGCGTTGGAAGAATGGACAAAGGCATATGAGCAAAAATGAAGCAAAAATGTGTTGGGCTGAGCTGAGGAGGGCTCGTCATCGCACATTCAAAACCAAACTGGTGCTGCGCGATTTAAAAAAAAACTCTGCAAGAAGTCTACACAACTCCATTCATTAAATGCTGCATATGGCTATTCATCTTAAAAAATGCTCGTGGTTGCACCGTCCCTAGTTCGCATTTACCGAGAATTTCATCTGGCACAAACGCAGCGCCGTCTTCCGCGAAGCTAAAACCAAAAGTTTCCATGCGCATTGACGACTTGGCCTGATACACGATGAAATAAATAGAAACGAGATCAACGTAAAAGTATAGTATACCAAGGCAACAAATTACTTTGATAAATTGGTTAATTTTCGTCAGACACGCTCTGGAGCGACTGCTTTTGGTGTGAACGACGATACCGTGCGCTTCGAAAACCTCATCGCAGTGCGTGGTATCAAAGTTTCAAAGTTGCTCTCACCGTTGGTCGGTACAACGACCTCGCGTTGCCAGTGAAGCTGTAGCTGAGCGCCTATTCACAAAGAAAAGAACGATCAGTGTTGGGCCGTTATTGAAATGCATCTAAGTTGAGGTGCAAGCAGTCTCTAGATTCCTCAGGTGCATTCATTACCGGAGCCGTCAGCATAGCGAGAACGAGGATAATTTGCTTCAACATGATGTAGACCTGCAGGAAAATCAATCGGATAAATCTGATGAAGCCGGTTTCATTTCAAAGCATGGATTGCGAGGCGCATACCAAGAGTAGTCGCTATGAGCGTGAGGGCAGGCAAAAAGTTTTACCTTGAACAACACTAAGAATGTTTGGTGACGTGCACGGCCACATCATCAAAAACCACGAACACATCCCGCGCAATTCTATTCTACAAAAAATATTCTATGTTCAAACCGGCAGCGGCTTTCCCACGAGCCAGCAGCAGCCATCCGCCATCCACCAAAAAGCCATAAAGAGGTTGCAAATAGCCTAGCTCTAGCTAGTTTAGAGAGCTCAAAGCTAGAGTAGCAGTGATGGCTGAGGTTGTGGATGCGATGGCTGCCATGTCTACTGGTATGTCAATATTTTCATTTCTAGGCACGTTGGATGTAATTGTTTTTCTGTTTTATAGTGCAGTTATTTTACGTTGATCTGCTTTCCTCATGCTTGTTTGCAGCTGACGGCGGTGACGATGCAGCGGCGAAGGCTAAGAAAGCTGCAGCCAACAAGAAGAAGCGCGACGCTCAAAAGAGAAAGAAGGTATGACATAAATGCCCTAGCTAGCAGCGAATTGGTGAATGTGTGAGAGTACTTGTCTAGTTCACACATTTTCTCAAAGCATACTTTTCCACACACGAGCGGATGAACGACTTTTCGAAAACCTTAGTTTAGTCTTTTGCCTCTAGTACTTCCCTTCTTCTGGCACAAGGCTTACGTCACCTTCTGTGTGTTGCTCGCATGCTTCATCGGCGAGTTCAGGCTGCTGCCAATGGTGGTGACGCAGACGGTGGCGATTTCGAAGGCGACTTCGAGAGCATTTCCGAGGGCGGTAGCGGTGTAGCAACCGTAGCGGGCTCGGGCGGCGCCGCGGCGGGTGAAGAGTCGGGCGGTGGTGCAGCGGCCGCTGTAGAGAGCGCCTTAGCCAGCGGCGCGGTGAAAGCGTCTGACCTGTCGCGGGAGAAGCTGCACGAACTCTTGTCGAACCGCAAGAAAAGGGGTGAAGCATCGGTAGGTGCTCGAGCTTGAGGCCTCACTTCTTTTCTTTGCTTTTCGTATTTAATTCATTCTTCAATCGTTTCGAGATTAGCATTTGTTTCATTACCCAGCCTTCCAAGGGAATCCTTTTTCTTGCTTTCATGGCGTTAATGAAGCTCTCCTTCTCCTCCTCCATCTCTCACTTTCTGCCCCCTCTCAGGACGAACCTCACGCATTTTGGGACACGCAGCCCGTGCCCAAGATTGGAACAAACATCACCGACGTGGGCCCGCTAGTGGAGCAAACCGTAGACGAAATCCGGAAGGAGCCTTACCCCATGGCTACCGGCATGGAGGTACTATATACATGTGCATGCTGCCCCTCATCCTGTTGTGCCTGCTCCTCTTCCTCTATTGTATACACTCTTGAGGCTTGTTTTGCTGGCTCACGCTTGTATATAGTTTTTCACGTGATTCTGCCAAATCTTCTTCATTAAAATGACTTTATCATCGCCATCTTGTTCCAGTGGGCGCTCGTCAACGTGTTGGACCCAAAACAGTCCCAGGAAGTCTACGAGCTGTTGACGGAAAACTACGTCGAAGACGACGACGCAATGTTTCGCTTCGATTACTCGGTGAGAAGAGAATGGAATAGGAGATGACCTCCCGCCTTACCTGTTTGCACCTTGTTCCTTTGCTGATTTTTAACAGACAAGCTTTTTACTCGTCCTTCCTTTCTGCCTCCCTATCAGTTGTGTTTTGTGTCCCGACGAAACCTGCATGCTGTGCCTAATTGTGCCTAATTTTGTGCCCATTGCATGCAACCCGTTCAGGTGCCCTTCTTGCTGTGGGCCCTCACCCCGCCGGGCTTCATGCCCGAGCTTCACCTGGGGGTGCGCAGCGTCAAGAGCAAAAAACTCATGGCCATCATCACCGGCGTCCCCGCAACGGTCTGTGAATCAACGCACGCCCACGGTCCTTGACTTTTCATGAGAAGCGTTCAAAGACGCGTGGCATATTGTCATTCAAGACATCTGCTATTGATGCTTTTGACCTTTCCATTGGCATCACAGTCCTTCTTTCTTGATTATTCTTTCCGGAACAAATTTTAGATGGTGGTGCAAGCCCAGACGGTGAAAATGGTGGAGATCAACTTTTTGTGCGTGCACAAGAAGTTGCGGAGCAAGCGCCTGGCGCCCGTGCTGATCAAAGAAATCACCCGACGGGTCAACGTGAACGGCATCTTTCAGGTGTGCAGACTAGATTCGAAATACATCTTTTCTCCTTCGCAAATTATACGATGAAGTTGTCACAATTGGTTTCATCGCCTCTTTCTCTTCTTGTCTTCTCTCCTGGATACAATCCTGCGCTGTGCACTTCTGGTACTGTCTCCCTCATGCGTATACTTAATCACATCTCCAGCTTATTATCGTCGAACAAATCCCTTCTTGTTTTTCTTGTTTTCCCTTCTTTTTTTTTTATTGAAGGCTGTCTACACGGCGGGGGTGGTGCTTCCTTCTCCGGTGGCGGAATGCCGCTACTGGCACCGGTCTCTCAACCCCAAAAAACTGGTGGAAATCGGCTTTACCCGCATCAGCGAGCGGATGAACCTCGCGAGAACCATCAAACTGTACAAGGTGGATGGGGTGAACGGCACATGCACACGAGAGTTTCCTCCTCTTTGTCGTCTTTCTCCGCTTTGTAGTTTTTCCTTGTTTTTTACGCTCTTTCTCTTCCTTTCCCATTTCTGCTTTATGATCTTCACCTTTTTAATGGTCCTCTCGTTTTCTTCTTGTATGATCTTACTACATTAGGTGGCGGAGTTTCCCAAGACCCCCGGCATTCAGCCCATGCTGCCGGAGCACATTCCATCGGCTTGCAAGCTCCTCAACAACTACCTTGCCAAGTGAGTTGCTAATGATACACACACACTGATTGCCTGCTGTTCGTGTATTGCCTCGATATTTCAAAGCACTTTTCTCCACACTCGCATCCATCCATGAAGAAGATGAATAAAAAGGCCTTTGGAGGCGAAAATGTCAAGGCAGTGCATTCATTTGTTACCCCCATATGCGCCGCCTTGAACATCCTTATCACACAACGTGTGCACACATAAATGTGTCTACACGTTGTGTGTGCGCACATTTGCGTGCACCTCCCAAAAAAAACACGTTAAGAGGGAGGTTCTCTTACCAAAGAGACACAGACCCCGCGGCCGCAAGACTGTTAGCGCCGCTAGGGCTACACTCCTCCCCACAAATATTAATCGTGCACACAATGAGAATGGCCCAGCACCTCCACATAATATACGAACACACTACCTCCCAATTCTATTGCATCTTTCCCTCTTCTCGTCGTTCAGCCTAACGCCCATGTGTTCATGTTTTGTACTTTGGTTTATTTATCATATCAGGTTCAAACTGGCGCCCCATTTCAATGAAGTTGAGCTGGCACACATGCTGTTGCCGCGGGAAGGCGTCGTGAGCTCCTTCGTGGTGCTCCACGAGAAATCTGGCGAGGTGAACAAAGAGAATGGACAAAGAGCTGAAGAAGTGAAAAGAATGTCATATTCGAAGAATTCGTTATTGTTTCTACAGATCTGTAGTAGAAGAGAGGAGCAATGCAGCATACATAACCCTTAAAATTTTCACCCGTCCTCTCGTTTTTGTTCACGCGCTACCTCTTTTCTTTTGCTTTCGCAGGTCACTGACATGTGCAGCTTCTACCACTTGCCGTCGACATGCTGCAAGAGCGAAAAGCACAAAACTCTGCGCGCCGTGTACTCGTTCTACAACGTGGCTACGACGGTGAGTAAAAGTCAATGGATAGAGCACTTGATCGTTTGAGCCCCTTCCTCGTATTTTTTGGTACGTGCATTGCATGCATATTTTTATTCTTACATGTGTACGTTCGCACTAGTGTGTGGGTGCCACTATCATGACCACCGCCACCACGCTCACCCCCACCTTTTAACACACACGCTCCCTTTCTTTCTAACAGGTGCCCCTCAAGCAGCTGTTCGACGACTTGCTGATCATGGCCAAGCGCGAGGACGCTGACGTGTTCAACGCGCTGGACCTGCACGACAACGGCACCGTGCTCAAGGACCTCAAGTTCGGGGTCGGCGACGGCCACTTGCAGTGAGTTGTGAACTAATGTAGTACAGGAGTAGCAGTACCTCCCATAGTGAGTTGTGCTGTAGGATGCTAGAAAGACGAGGAGACGAGGAGCAAATGTCTCATGTCGTTGTTTATCCTGCAGTGAAAAATTGAGGTTGTGTAGTACTGAGGTCCCTTCCTTTGATACCTTCATGGTTTTTATTTTTTTGTGCTCTTATGTGTGCGCACGAACAGGTACTACCTGTACAACTACAAGTGCCCTAAGATCAACGCCGACGACATTGGCCTCGTCCTCCTGTAAGAAGGCACTTCAGAACAACCGGCGCGACGCAGCCTGAGCATGAATTTCAGAAACCGTGGGAAGAGCGAAGGCATCGATGTGCCGATTGGATGATGGCTCGTGCTGGTGTTTGGACTCGGCATTTTTTGTTTGGCGCTCCTTTTTCTTTGGTTTGGATTTGGGCGAGTCCGGGTTCTTTTGCTTTTAATTACCTCGATTTGTGATATCGGGGGTAAATCCGTTTGGTTTCCAAAGCCTACGACCAAGAGAGACCGGAATTATACAGAGTGCGAAGCAAGAGGCATGTCTAATTAGGATGGGGGTTGTTGGTAAGATGGGGCTTTCCACTTCCCAGCATAAATAGTTTATACTTCAAGTAAGGGTTTTGCGCAGCAAATTAATAATCTGATTATTAAACAAAGCGCCAAAACCTTGAGTTTAGTTTTAGTTTTCCAGTGAAGTTTGAAGTTGCGCAACTAATCAACTAGTAGTGCAGTACAAGTAGCTCAGAAGTTGATTCTAAGTGACAATAAGAACATTTACATACAACAAAATTCACAATCATTTCGCGTTTAAGACAATCAACTGCCTTATGTCCCACATCAACAATAACACTTAACACATATATCGCCCACCATGCCATATAGCTGAGGTGGCTTATCATGAGCGTTTTGCCATGTGTTTCACGAGCGCATTCATGCCACTTTTTGCCAATATCGCTTGAGCGACTTGGCCTGGATTTTCCTTGCCTTCGATGCGACCAAAAAGTGGCAACAAAAACTTCTCTTCGCCTAGGCCTCGTCTGCAGAGCCCTTCAGAGGCCCGCTCCAGCACTCCAGCGGCCAAGGTCCTCACCTTGTCATCGGCTAAGCCGCTTTCGCATGCTTGGTGGTGCAACTGCTGCAGCTCAGGCCAAACTCCACGTAAACCGAATGCACCGTCAGATGAGGAGGAGTTATTCGCTCCGTGATTACTTCCGGTGTTGTTGTTGTGGTGGCTGCCTGCCGATGAAGAAGTTTGCGCGTCAAACGAAGCAAGGAAAGGCGCCAGGTCTCGATGTGCCTCCACGATGCCCAAACCCAGGGCAGCAGCCACGCAAGAGTCAGCATGGGGTTGTTGGCATGCGGGCCTCACTTCGATGGTGCCTTGCTTCGGGCGTGGGCGCGCGCTGTGCCACACGTAATGGTCGTGGTGCAGGAAGGCGTCATAGGAATCTTCACGCCCTGACTCCCAGTGCTCACCGAAGGACGCAAAACTTCCAGTTGAGCTGCTGTTGTTGCTATTCATACCACCAAGACTGCGCCCTGATGAAGCCCCTGCCCACGTTACTCGTGCTAGCTCTGGCGCTAACCCAACCTTTTCCGGGGGCCTCAACAAGTAATCGTAGCTCAAAATTTGGGCGACAAATTCTTCCGAGCTCCCCACAGGCCCTGGCGGCATTCCGTGGCGATGGCCTAAAGATTTGGCGGTACCGTGCTCGCGCACGCAGGCAACACCCCTTGTGGGGGTAGAAGGAGTAGAATGGACTTGGCCAGAGTGCACCGACGAATTGCCGAGGAGGGCGATGACAGCCGGCATAGCGGCGTTAGTGACGGAAGTGACGAGGGGAAGCTCAGAGGCGACCATTGCCACGTGGACCTTGAAAGAAAGAGAACATGTAAAGGGAAGAGACAGCGGCAAGAATATAGCGCGATGAAAGTGTTATGGATAATAGATGAGAAGGGAGAAAGAATATCAAACTTAGTCAGGGAGAGAGGAAAGGATAACTCTGTGTTCGAACGTGATGACGCAAGATGAAATGATGAAATGGAAGTATCTGAGATATTTGAAGCATGGAAATTTCAATGCTGAATGAAGCTCTCCTGCAAAATCAAATGGTTTTCCACTGATACGCTAGGTAGGAAATCGAAGAATACATTTCTAGACCTGATCCGAGGCGGTTGCGCTGAAGAGCCGCCACCCCCACCCGAGTAACTCGTCGAGTTGGTGGTACCGCGGGCGCGCTGTCATGAGGTCCAGCGACGGTGGCGTGACTGGCTGAAGGCAAGTGCCAAACACATGTTGACAATGATTGCATTAGAGGGACGCTAGAGATAGAGATGAAAGCAACAAATGATTCGCAAAGCATATTAAAGATGGCGTTACTGTGGCACTATTCGAAGATTTTTTTACTCAAGCACACCTGCATGCCACAGCCGAGTATCTCAAGGCCTTCCACGTCAGCCGCTTTGAACAAACGCTCCATGGCAACTTGGTGGGCAGTATCTAAGTCATGCACGCTCTCGTACGGCTCGTGAATCAACTGGAGAACGCAAATGTAGAGATCACAAACACAATTGTAAGTTGATACTTTGAAATATACGATGAAGATGAAGGGTGAAAAGTCTGAGAGTACAAATGTGGACAGCAACGCAAAGCTAGTGCATCCAGCAAGAATGCGTGCGTCCTATTCATTATACTTGGAAAGACCTCGATGGTGCCTGTGCCAACTTCAATGGTGTAGTCAGCCACTGCGTTCTTCACGCTTGAGATACGAGTGTCGCAGCCGTTCGCGGAATCCATCACCATTTGCATTTCACCGTTTTGAGCATGTAACTGCTTCAAGAGCCTCTGGATAGCCAATGGCAGAAAGGATTGTA
>Ga0307930_1000534_pt1 | contig 30556 bp, 34 predicted proteins | sample OrgLakmetageno46_FD_203161 | JGI IMG/M metagenome (GOLD analysis project Ga0307930, IMG submission 203161) | Saline water microbial communities from Organic Lake, Antarctica - #46 | ecosystem: Environmental > Aquatic > Non-marine Saline and Alkaline > Saline | place: Antarctica: Organic Lake...
AACAGAGAACGGCGCTTAGTAAACCGCGAGGTGGAATAACAATTGGCTGCCTCCAAAGCGCAAAAAAAAGAGAAGAGAAGTATGGCAGCAATTCCAATGGCCGATGTAGATATCTGCGTGGCTGAAACAAGGTGCTTCGAAGACGCTGAGATAAGTAGCACACGTGAAGTTTGCGAACACCACGAATGATCCAAAAACAGCAACCCGCTGCGGAGCAAGTGTGCTAACGGCCAGCAGCACATAGTTACATGAATAGAAGAGAAGAGAAGTATGGCAGCAATTCCAATGGCCAATGTAGATATCTGTGTGGCTGCAACAAGGTGCTTCGAAGGCGCTGAGATAAGTAGCACACGTGAAGTTTGCGAACACCACGAATTGATACACCAACCCGCTGCGGAGCAAGTGTGCTAACGTCCAGCAGCACATAATTACATGAATGCTCTCGCACTCAGAAGCACAGCTTCGAAGCATTCGTCTGCGCTACCACGTAAGTAACTACACGGCAAATGTTCAGGTAAAAGTACTCGCACACGGTCGTCGGGGGCACCGTGCTGTTCCGTGTAAAAAGTCGCACCTGGTAGCGGTGAGCGCACGACGGATACGAGCAAACAAAAGACGGGCTAAGCATGAGAAACTGAGGAATACATTGATTATTACAAGAAGAGTTAAAAAAATCGCGCCTAAACCATTCAAAAGGGCAGCGCACGCTCCTAAAGCCATACCGGGCATCAAGGAAAGTGCACGTGAGTTCGACTCAGCACAGTATTTCTCCGTGGGCGCGTTCATGGCGGCCAAACACTTTAATGCTTGCCAGAAATATGCTCTAGATCATTGCTAGAGCATTTGTAACCCTTAGCAGCCTTCAAATCATACTCATGGGCTTCCTAGCTCCCCAAAGAGCTAGCGCCCCATAGCACCATAGCTACACAAAAAAAGTGTTCGTACGAGATCTGTACTGTAATACCCTGGGATCCAGATCACTGTTAGGTCAACATGCGGAGCAGTAGCGCAGGGAGCAGGGCTGGCATTATCCCTGGCTAGTATTACATCAACCATAAAGAGAACTCTATAACAACCATCTCTCAAGGCGATTGCCATAAAGTGGCCACTTGCACATCGATGCTATGAGTCATTCTTCTGTAAATGGCTGCTTGAGATTTCTGTTGATCTCATTGTTGCTGATGAGGCCTAGCCGCGGCTTTTCGAGAGTGAAGTTTCCCCAGCGGACAATCACATGTCGCCACTCCCATCAACCAGTACCAGAAGTCTTCAGCGTTGCACCCATGGTTGGTCACACGACCCGCCAATTTCGTTACCTCTTCAGATTGATCAGCCAGCACGCTTGGCTTCACACAGAAATGTACGTACCAGTATATATGTCCTCCATTCTGCCTCCTCTCTCCTTCTCTACAAGTCCTTCACGAACATCAACTCCTGCAAATGTTGATATATTTATCTCGAAAATGTATATCGGAAATGCTATCGCTAATTTGAAATCACTCCTAGGATTCCCGCTGCGACAATTACCCACGCATCTCGTGAAGGGTTTGTGGAAGAGCTCCTTCGATTTCACCCCTTTGAAGCAACTGGGCCGATCTCGCTTCAACTTGGGGGAACTGATCCAGTTCTTTTGGCCGAAGCTTCCACCATTGGTGCTCGACTCGGCTACCACGCCATCAACTTGAATTGTGGCTGCCCTTCAACTGCTGTCGCAGGCGCAGGTCGGCGCTCTGGGGCAGCTCTCATGCGAGAGCCCAGTCACGTTGCAGAATGCTGTCGAGCGATGCAGGAAGCAGTGGCACGTTCTGGGGTGGACGAGGCACCGATAGTTAGCGTCAAACACCGCTTAGGTGTTGTTAATGCGCCAGAGTATTGCCGTGCTGAGGATGTCAGCGACGAAGGAGATTACCGCACAGCCCACGCCTTCATTACTAAAGTGCACGCTGAAAGTGGAGTGCAACGCTTTCAGGTACACGCGAGAAAGGCTATTTTAGGAGTTACAGATCCTCAAGGGGGTGCAACCCATGCAGATGACAGGAAGAAGCCATTGTCGGAAAATTCAGGTGAACTATGGGTGCCTGGAGGTCCATCATCGCCTCAGACTCCTTCGAGCGTGAAAGTAAACCATCAGCGCGTTCAATACCAAGCGAAACAGCGGGCTCGTCGAGCCACCATTGCCAATCGAGACGTGCCGCCACTTCGGCATCAGGTAAGAATTGCAAAAACTAAAGCATAATCTCATCTACGCTGTCCTGATGTGTTGTTGATGGCTCGTAGGTGGTGCACGAGCTGGCATCCTCTCTGCCGACCCTTGACCTGGTGCTGAATGGTGGCATTGATTCCGTGGATACTGTGAGCAAGCATCTCCCACACTCCCACGAAAGTGGTAGCACTAGCGAGTGTAGAGATTCTAGCATCGCAGGTGTGATGGTGGGCCGGGCTGCTCTAAACCATCCTTGCTCATTTGCAGCGGTTGACCGAACACTTTTTAACAGTGGCGACGCTCATGTTGGGTGCGCCACTCGAGGTGAGGTTATGGTTGCCTATGCTGCTTATGTGGAGGAAGAAGAAGCACGCTTGGCTTCAGTGCGTCTCCAGGGTCCCGCCACATCCAATTCGTACGCTATTGCAGCAGAGCAGCGGCGCGCTCTTGTGGCGCCTACTTTCAATTTGTTTGCAGGTGAAGTGGGCTGCGAGGGCTTTCGCCGACGGCTGCGTAAATTAAGCGGTCGGCGCAAAGTTGGCGAGGCATACACGGCAGTTGGCATGCTGCGGGCTGCTCTTGCTGAAGTGCCTGAAGAGACGCTGCAGCGGCCGCTCTCGGAGGCTCGGCCATTGGCGGACTTGCCGTCGTTTGATCACGCTCCTCGCCGTGCAGGACCAATGCAAGTAAATGTCTGGTAAATGCACTGGTTATGCACCGCCGAGGGGAGAACGGGATAGTCGAAATTATTGAATGGATAATGCGCTGGTTTGCAACGACAACGAAATTGGCCAAATGGCAACGGGAAATTGGCGAATAGCTGAGTGCAATCGCTGTTTTCTCTTGCCATGCCTGAATATTACAGTGTTCGCACCACTGCACGAAGCCCAATTGGCGATTTCAATCGCACTCAAGTAAGACTCAAAGACAGAAGTGTACAAAGAGCAATGCAATTGTGTACATTGCTTGTCTTTGTCTAGTGGTTCCACAGTGTTTTTGTGTGTGCTTCCTAGCTCCAAAAACCGCGGCCATAAGCCAAAACAGAGGACTAATGCCTTATCTATATGAGATTGACTTCCCACTCCCACTTGAATTGCATTCCCCATATTCCTGATTAGGACATATGGACTTCCGACTTCAGAGCCAGGCTTTCTTAGCGGAACTTAGCGTACTCGCCGTACTCTAGAACTCTAGCCACTAATTATCTCTCTTTCTGCCAGAGGCTTCTAGCTTCTAGCAGTGCACCTCGATTGTCTTACATGTTAGATGACATTAACTCTCATTCCTAGATTGGCACTTAACGGCTTAACGTCCAAATGAGTGCTGGTATTAATATCATACCGACATGTTTTATCCTCTTGAATCATATTTTCGTCGAGTAGCTACTTCGAGGCAGCAGGTAAGCCCGAGGAAGCATTTGCCAGAGGACTGGAGCTGGATAGCGGCAAGGCGGTTGGAGCTGTCAAGGCAGTAATTCCATCAAAACAAAGTGTGCTTCCACCGCAATAGTCTACTGACTCATCGTCCGATGTCCTCCTCAAAGTATAATGCGGTGCTCTTCCGTCGGCTGAGCTCTCGCCATCGCTGCTCAGCTCATCCTCGCTCATTGATCCGCCGGATGACGTTCCATCTGAACCGTTGGACCAACTCCATCGTTGCCTTTGTGCTTGTCGCCCAAGAACCCATGCTCTTGCGGCAGCTATCCAGCGGCGATCGCCATGGGGGTCCCCACCGGCCAGCGTGTGTGCCCAGTAAAAACTGCTATTGAGCTCAAGTCCCGGGTTGAGACGCATCGAATTAGACAGTGATTTATTGCTGCATTCCAAAAGCGGTATGTCTGCTGCTATTGTGGTATTTACGGTATCATTTGAAGGAATCAAATCCAGGGCGCTGTGCTCGTTGGTCATGCCTAGGAGTGCTGGGACTGCCTCGGTCATTTCGTCTAACCGAGGTGAGCGTGCCTCCAGCATAAATCGGTCCTCGGCCAAGTCATTCACTAAAGCCAATGAATGCTGTGTATTCGAAGTATGCTTTGGTGATAAGCTTAGCGCATTGCTAGATACGTGGAGGTCGACTGTGTCGATAGAATTGCCTGGCCTGGTATCTGCTCTCGGTTCTGAACCTTGAAAAAAAGGGTGGTTGCCTAAGGCGCGTGCGGTAGGTCTCGACAGCGGGTTACGAGATAAAGTAGCAGCTAAAAGTGATGCGGACCGTGCTTCTAATAGTGGCAAAAATGGTGCACACCTCAGGTCTGAGCCCGCCGGGTCATTGGTCGAAGGCATCTGTGAAAGCTCGAAAGGAACTCGACCAACCAAAAGCTCGTGCATAATGACCCCCACTGACCAAACGTCAGCGGCTCGCAAATCACACTTTCGAGCCGACCCATTATTGAGAACTACTTCAGGTGCAATATAATTGACTGTGCCCACGGAATTTTGAATGCTCTCGCCAGATGTCGTTCCATGACTAGTCAGCCGCTCAGCGTACCCAAAATCGCACATACGCAAGTTGAGCCCAGCATCTACGAGCAAATTGTCAGGATTCAAGTCACGATGAGCTACCAGGATTGGCGCTTCATGAATATATGTAAGTGCAGCTAGAAGCTGCCCGATCCATCTGATCGTCATTGAAGTGGGAATCGGGCTAGGCTCCAACTTGTTCATGACTTGACGTAAAGTGCCGTGTTTGCAGTACTCAAGCACTAAAACTAATCTACCAGTGTTCTGATCTGAAAACCAGCTTTCGAATTTTACGATTCCTGGATGCGAAAGGTCCTCATGAATCTCAATCTCATTTCGAACATTCAGTATTGAGGCTTTAGTCTCAGTATTAAGCCGCCGAAAGCGTTCAGATTGCCTTGCAGAAAGCTTCTTTTTGGGCAGAATTTTCGCAGCCCGAACGTCTCCAGTATGACTTTCGCAAATTTTTAGGCACTGCGCAAAGGATCCCTCACCAAGAATCTTTAAAATAGTGTAATCTCTGTCCTTATATTCATCACGGAGCTGGACATCGGCATTGTCACCTAGGGCCCAGACATTTTTATTACCACTGCACCCGGGACTGACACTTAAATCTAGACCCGGAGATTTGTTCGTCTTTTCTTCCGAGATTCGGCGCCTTTGCCTCCGGACGATCATATTACAATTTTCTCGCAAAGTATAGTGGAGTCTATGAGTCTATGAGTCTGGATGAAGCGGTGCTTCGAGGTTGAGCATCAACAGAACAATTCGTCCGTGATCCGTGATGTGGGAGCATCAGAGCATCATCTTCAGCATCAGAATCTATGAACGAGAAACGAGACCGACCAACCGACCACCAACTCAACATCATCTTCAGGCAAATGGTTTGCTAATATAGTACCGAAGTATGCTATAATTTTTGCACAAATCATATCAGAGTAAGTATCAGAGTTTCTTGGATAGAACGACTTTTCCACACAAAAATGGCATACCAATTTACAAGAGTCTTGCTGGTTCGTCCTGCTATTTCGGCGGTGTCGTACTATAAACTCTTTGCACAACAGACTCATTAAATATGTGCAAACTCTTTTGTAGGTCTTGGTCAGTTCCATAGGAAGCTGGGCGCAGGTTGCAGACCCAAATGATCCAGACGATGCTTCAGATGGCCCAACGTTTACTTATGAGGTGGATGGCATCTCGAAAAAAGCTGGATTGATGCTCGATGCTCAGGTGTGGGATTAAAAACGTTTTTTTAAACACATATTTAGTAGTGGGTAGTTTAAGGTGTTCAATTCAACGTGTACGAGTCAATGTGGAGTGCATTTCCTTTCTTAGATTTCAAGACTGCTACGTTTTTCCTTTTCCTCTGCTTAGTGGCGTTACTTGTATTCACCGAATGGAACCTGCGGTCAATCCGCAAGCGCTTCATTCAATGAGCAGTGCGTTCTTGAGGGTTTGGATGCAGCGGGGTACGCGGACAAGTACGGGATCTCTGTTGACCCAGACACGAATTCGTTGACTTTCGAGTATGCGACATTACCAAGCTCATACTCCCCAGCCTACGCGACCTACGGCACGCGGTCGATGGTAACGGACTTGAGTGGCGAGACAGGCGGTTACGCAATGTTTGACCTCCTAGGTAAAGAGCTTACCTTCACCGTCGACGTATCCGAGGTAAAAAAATTAAGCAAACCGTAGCAGTATTGCAGCGACCGTGCCATAAATTATACCCTCTCCTTGGAATCCAGGTACCTGCAGGGATGAATGCAGCCATATATTTGGTATCGATGGATCCACTGGGCAATTTAGGTGCTATGTACGAGGATGGCAATACGAATCAAGCTGGCTGGACGCGAGGCACGGGCTATTGCGATGCACAGTGCCCAACCGACCTCAACTTCGTACAAGGTCTGTATCACACAACTGACGATTTTATCTCGTCTCTCACGGTTTTATACGCCAATTAGGTTCCGGCTTCAAGTCAGCAAATGTTCTTCAGAGTTGCTGCCCGGCAATGGATCTTTTGGAAGCAAACCGCTTCAGTGCTGCATCCTTGCGCCGCAAATCCATACCTTCTTGACTCGAGCAAGCCTATCACGGTCACAACTCGTTTCCTTGTCAATGATGAGGGAGAGTTAGACACCATTGAACAAAAGTTCTCGACTTTCCCTTATGAGACTTCACATCGACAGGACGACGAATCAGTTGCAGCTCAAAAAGAGCTATACGACGAAGATAATACGTTCAGTGAGCAATATGGTGGTATGTCGCAAATGGGCGCAGCCCTGAAAAAAGGCATGGTAATGATCCTCTCCATTTGGTCAGACAGCGACGCAAACATGAATTGGCTCGATTCCTGCACAGTACAGTCCACGCAAACGTACAACTGTAGCGACAATGCTGAGTTCAATGATCCAGCCATGTGGTCAGAGGCCTTCGATGAAGACGGCGCTGGCGCATGGCGAGGACCCGCAGACTTCGCATCGTCACTTGCTGCCAGCTATTTGAATGCATCGGTGACTTTTTCCAACCCAGCAATACCTGAAGGTGTGTAGAACTTCAATATTTGATCTTTTTTACAGATTTTTTGTATTTCTGCGCCTGCTAGCTTTTATTTTGCTATCAATCAAATTGTCTTAGTTCCTTATCGTTTTGGGCTCCAGGCTGGCGAACACAGGAAAAATTTAATTGTGATGGAGAGTACCCGAACTTGGATTGTACCAATGAAACGTACAAAATGGTTGTTCGCGATATCAGGGTTACCTCGTTGGATTCCTCTCCAGAAAAAAGAGGAAACTAAGGCAAATTTACTACAAAGCAGTTCGTAAGTGGTCAGGTTGAGCACTGATAATTCCCTCTCCGTAATCACGCGCATCCGTTTTTGACCTCCGACGACATTTTTTTGGTGGGTTGCAAGTGCTTATAGGTACCATAATGAAATTTGTCCATGCCTGCCCGATTAGCTTCCTATCTCCTATAAGCCCCATTGTAAGCTGCACAGCAACCCCTATCTATCAAAGAAAAGTTAACAAAAAAGGAGACAAAGACAAAGGCACCAACGATTTTTTTTTGTGCACTGTTGGGGTTCGTAATTCGTAAAACGTAAAAGTAAAAGTAAAATTAGAAGAGTTCAAAAATACAAATACCGCCAAATATTCTTTCGCTTACTGGACATTCCGAGGGAGCGGAGGGCGGAGCGATAGGGTCAAATCCAGCCCATTAAAAAGTGTCCTGGACCTCGAAACCTCGGTCCTGAGATTGAAACTTGAATTGGGTTGAATAGAGAAGGCAAGGTAAGATTAGGTTTAGTTGGATTAGATTTGATTGGATTCAATTGGCTTCTATTAGCCGTGCGAGAAATCGCACTGGATATTTATATTAAGGAGATCCGCGTGATTCCCGGTAGAGGCCAGCATTATCGGAATTACAGGGGAAACACCGAGAGTAAGGAGGCACCCTGCATTTCTGATCAAGACTATATGACATATCCCAATTCTAACATCAACAAATAGCGAACTGCTGTGTGTTGGCGAACCCTCTACAGTAGGAAAAGCCTTATTTGGCTGGGTGTCCTTTGGGCAGTTGCCGGGTAGCTGCCGTGGAGTGCCACTTATATCAGCATTTCTCATCGATTGCATAACACCAAATAATTTGCTGACCAGAGGTGCTCTTTCTGTCCAAGACGCCCAATATTTTTCTCCCGTCCGGAAGAGCACTTTCTTTTATACCCATCGGAAGGAATCAGCCATCCTATGGGAGCTTCCACGGCTTCCACTTCGCCCCAATAAAACATAACGCCGTTTGAATAGGAAGGCAGGAACTTGATGATGATCAAGCCCCTGCGTGATGGGTGTATTGTGCGTAGTGCGCTCTTAGTTTTGGTGGTGCTTCACTCTCTTTTCCCCGAGCGCAGTTTACTTAGTTACTTGACACAGGTCCCGAGGAAATGGAATTAGAAAGCAAACAGGCAGAAAAACAAGGCCACTCTAGAGGGGGTGGACGTATTATTCTTCCTGCCCTCTGAACACTAACCACTTTACAATTTTGACTTGCATTCAACGCATGCGCGTATACTTCCGCCCGCAGCATTGGCTTAAGTGTCATTTGGGTGTGTATTAGTTCGAGTTCGAGTTCGAGTTCGAGTTCAAACAAGGCAAAGAAACCTTTCGTGGTGCCAATATAAAAAGGCAAGCTATTCAGGCACATATGCCCGAGTGGCCATGGAAGTGATGATAGCGGCCCAAATTGGGCTTTAGTGATGAGTTAAGAGGAGGCTCCCGGCTTCCGGTAAATTCTTCGGTGCTTCATCAGAATAGAAGAATAAGCAAGCAGACCTACACTCCTTATTCGCTCGCTGCGTGAGAGGGGGCGGCGCGGGTGAATACAAAGCCGGGATTATTTCGTGAGCACCGGCTCTTAGGCTCTTACCAAGGGTATCTTCTCTTACTGCTTACTGCTCTGATCGGCTTGGTAGAGAATACGGAATGTCCTCTTCAACGAACGGCAACGCGTCTTCTGAAGGTGTTCCGATTTTCTATATAATGTATGCGTGAAATATTTTTTGAGAAATATTTTTGGATGTTGGTTGTTGCCTTCATTCGACTGGTCAGCTGGGTATATCGGTGTATGGGACTTCTTCGGCAGGCATAAAGAGAAATAAAAAGCCGCCGTTGTGGATAGCCGGGCAAGGGTTAGTTGAGACATGTCGACGACGCTAGATGGTTCCCCGCTGTCAGTGGGGATGCCGGTGGAAGCTAAATTCCGTGGCACTGCCTTTCGGCCAGGTCACGTGACTAACGTACGGCCGGACGGAACATGCGACATCGCATATATTGACGGAGATATGGTACGGACAATAATTTTACTTATTTCTAACAACGAAGGCTGCCGATAGAAGGTTTAACTCGTTGATGCGGCTGTCGAGGCGCTTCAGTGCTTGAAATCCAATGAAAATCTGTGCTGGTTCAGCAGTAGCTGAGAAACTCAACTCATTACAAGCAATGAGGCTACCTCTAAGTTCTTGTCCACTTTAGATCTCGGTTCTTGCGGAAACGCTCATTCTATTGTTCTTTGCGTAGGAGTACCGGGTGCAGCCCGTGATGATTCGCTCCCAACAGCCTGCTAACGCCTACGCACGAGCTGGAGAAGTTACCGGCACGGCACTGCGCAAAACCGGCAAACAGCTCACATCATTCGGGGAAAATGTCATCAAGCATCTCTTGGCTGAAGAGGAACCGCCTGCTCCTCCGCCTCAAGCGCGGCCGGCGGGTCGTTCAGCTGGGCGAGGGCCATCCGAAGAGCGGCGACCTCGAGGGACTTCGCGCGACGATAAGCGGCGGCACGGCACGCGTGGGCCTTCAGAGGAGCGGCGAGGAGACGGGCGTGGAGCTTCGATGGAAGCAAGCGGCGCCCGAAGCCGCGTCCAAGATCGCCTGAAAGGTACCAAGGATGAACATCAGTGCACTCGCTTGCCCTTCACTTTCTCAACCCGCTTCCCCCTTTTTTTTTGTCTACTCTACCAAGACTCCACTCGCGGGCCCCCCGAAGATGCTCGGCGTGGGTACTCGATGGATCGCCCCAATTCGCGCATCGATTCGCGCGAGCGGCACGATCCCATTTACTCCGATCGTATTCGCGGGTCTCGCTCGCCGCCTCGGCCCGTGATCCGCGGCCCCAGTGGGCGCCCCATGCTGCAACGAGCCAGCCCGGGCCCCGAGGACCGCGGACTCAGCAAGCTGCCCCGCTCGCCGGCTGACGGCGGGCGCGGGGGGCGCTTCGTTGACGATCGGTTGCCGAGGGAGAGGGGCGAGCGGCAGTTGTACTTGGAGAGCGACAATGGCTACGATAGCCGAGAGAGTGGGCGAGGAGGCAATGCGCAGTCAAGAGGTGCTCGCGGTCAGCCCCCAGATGCGTACTCGTCACTGGATGAAGAGGACATGCAGGTAAGCTTTGGGGCATGTGCGTAGTGTTTGCGCTCACTGAAAACTAGCAGGACGTGAAGAGATTGTGAAGTATTGTTGGCACTTGCGTCATTTCTCGACATAGCAATTCTTTCTACTCTTCGACCGTTTCTATGGCTTCCCTCTCACCTTTCTGTCTTATGTACGTGTGGAACAGCAGTACCGAGGAGGGAGAGACCCTAGCCCTCGGATGGGCGCAACGTCCAACCCCAAAGCACGCGAACCAGCAGGCATTCGGAGGAACGTCTCGAAGCGCAGTGCGAACTCCAGCAAAGGAGGGGAAGCCGTTACGGTGGGGGTTCGCCTGCGTCCCGTGGTCACTGAGGCGTGGGAGGAGGGAATGGCGTCCGGCTGGATGGAGTCTTTTCACTCGGAGCTCGACCGTAACGTCCTTGAGTTAGACGAGGAAGGCCAAGTCTGCAACAGCTGGTCGTTTGACTACGTCTGGGGCAGTGAGATTTCCACTTCCTCGGTTTATGACGACCTTGCGAAAAGAGTTGTGGAGCAGGTAAAATGTTCTTTCAAGGAAAAGCAGGCCCACTTTAGCAGAATGGCCTCGCGTGAAAATTAATCTTCTTATCGACCATATTTAGGTGTGTGTGGTCCTTAGGCTAATTTCCTTCTTCCTTTTGTGATAACAGGGCATGGACGGTGTGAACGGTACTATATTCGCGTACGGTCAGACGGCGGCAGGCAAGACTTTCAGCATGTTCGGCAACGAGCAGAACCCGGGGATTATTACCCGAGCGGTGCACGATATCTTTGACAAAGTGCGAGAGTCCAAATTCAGCGAGTACCTCATTCGCGGCTCGTACATTGAGCTCTACAACGAAGACATTCGCGATTTATTGGCCGGCGGCAAAGATGGAGAGTCTGACCCAGGGGCCATTGATTTGAGGCTTAAAATTGCCGAAGACCCGAAAATTGGGCCCTTTGTCAAGGGTGCTGTGGAACGAGTCCTCGAAAAGCCCGAGCAGGTAGAAGTGCAATGTTTTAGTTGCCTGCATATATCTAGGGCAATGAATCCTCTATTCACAACTTCACTTAGTGCACACGCGCGCCCATCCTTTCACAACGCCCCCCTTCCCGCGTCTTACCACGTTCATCTTCGTAGTATTTGCCTACTTTTTAAATTTTGACAAAGGTTCTAGACATGATTCGGTTTGGGGAAAAGAACCGTCACTACGGTAGCACCAACATGAACGACCGGTCATCTCGGAGTCACGTAATGGTCAGGCTGGTGGTGAAGCGAGGTTTCGTGTCTCAACAGCGAGTCGGGGGCACACCGGGAGTCGCCACCTCAGGCGACTTCTCGTCTGCTTCCAGTGATAATGGAAGCAGCGGCGGTGGCGTTTTAGGTGGTGGCGTCTGGCACACGAATCCCAAGATTCCACAGCGCGTGTCGTCACTGAATTTCGTGGATTTAGCTGGGAGTGAGAAGTCGAAAAAGACGGGCGCTAGCGGGTCCACTCTAAAAGAGGCCAATGCGATCAACAAGAGCTTGCTTACACTCGGAGTGATCATCAACAAGCTATCCGAAGATGCGAAGAGCCAGCACATCCCTTATCGCGACTCCAAGCTGACGCACTTGTTGAGCGCCTCTCTGGGTGGCAACGCCATGACTGCCATGCTTGCGTGCGTGAGCGCAACTGACTACAACCGAGAAGAAACGCAAAGCACCCTAAGGTACGAGCTTTCAAGGAACACATGCCAAAGGAAACATGGAAAGTGTAGGCTGAGTGTGCGATTCAAAAGAGTCGTTTGATCATTTGATCATATTTGTTGATGTTCGAATCCTCCCCCGCCGCCTAGGTATGCTGCCCGCGCCAAGAAGATCGTCAACAACGCAGAAATGAACGAAGTTGACAACCTCGAGTCATTTATGGACAACTACTGGAATGAGGTATTATTCTTGTTAATGAATTCTTCGTGTATATTTTGGAACATCTTCAGGACTGTAAGCATATGGTGTAATACTTGTAGAAGACCCTGGTGACCAAAAAGCGGCTTTCTCTTTTCTTATTTACACCACATTAGGTGGATGCCTTGCGGCGTCAAATCACTGAAGCAGCAACTGCTGGTGAATCGAAGGTTTCGGAGGCCAACGCAAAGACCGAGTCACTGGAGAAGAAGTTAGCCAATGAACGAGCGCAGTGGGAAGATGACATGCAGGATGCACAGCGAAGGTTTGCAGATGAGCTCAATGAAGGAGCAAGAAAGCTGGAAGAGGTCGAGCGAGAACTCGGAGGACGCACCGAGGAGGCCGAAAGCAAAGCCCAAGCTCTACAGGCAGAATTGACGAAAGCGAAGGGCATCGGGTTGCAAAAAGCGAAGGAGGCTATGGAGAGAGCTCTGATGCGAGTCGAAGAGATCGAGCTCTATCGCCTTGAAGAACAGGTATTGAAGTGCTTGCATTGAGTTTACGCAACATCGATCGCGCTTGTCAAATGCATGCTTTGTAGTCTAAATTAAAGGTGCCCTTCTACCGTTTTTGCTCACCCCATTCATTTCTACAGGCGGATTTCGATGCGGATCAAGCTCGTCGCGATGAGCAAATCGAGACTCAGGAGCAAGAAATCGCTCGTATGGCGCAGCTGCTAGGCGAAGCCCCGAAGCAAGTGGAGAAGATCATGAATCTGAGCTCGGAACAAGAAGAGCGCCTCTCGGAGAAGGACAAGCGTATCACTGGCTTAGAACAGAAACTCGCGGACATGGCCTCTCTAAGCTCGAAAGTGGCCTCAGAAGCGGCTGCGAGTCGAGAAGCTGCGAGCCAGGCACAGGAGGCGCTGGCCGCCCAGCAAGAGACCTTCGACGCAGATGTGGAGGAGGCAGCAGGGCAACTGTTGAGAGACGCGCGGGCTCGCATTGCCGAGCTTGAGATGAACTACAAGAACGCGGCGGAGGAGCGGGACGAGTTAAGAATCGCTCACGACGAGAGCAGCTCGGCGCACACCATAGCCGCAGCGGGACTTGAGGAAGCACTGAGCTCGGTGGAGTCACTGTCGGCAAGCTTGAAGGAAGAAACCGCGGAACGAAAGAGGCTGCGAGACGAGAACAACATGCTGCGGGGGCGGTTAGTGTACTAGCAGAATCATTGCACTTTTAAGAGTTGCTCCAACGAGATTGAGTAAAGTCTCATTATGCTTAGAATGACCCTCACCTTTTGTCCCTGACTGTTGTGTTTTTCAGGTTGCGCGCGATGGATAAGATGGGCGGCGCAGCAGTGGCGGCAGCTCTGGGCATCGATGATGACAACCAACAGGCCGCATCGAAAGCACCAGAGAAGAAAGAACCTCCCAGTGTCCTCGAAGCGAAGGTATAGAAAGAACTAAGCAATATCTAGGCAACCTCAGCTTTTGTACCCCACATACATGAGCGCATCTAGTTGACGTCCTCGTTTTCGTCTTTTTTTTTGCATGCTATTTCTTATACCACCAGGTGGAGGAGCTCACGGATCGTGTCTCGGAGCTGGAGCACGAGAACTCGTCTTTAACGGCTATCTCGGCCGACTACAGGGACCATGCGGCGGAGAAGCTCATCAAATACGAGGCCCAAGTGGAGAAGTTAAACGGGTTACTCAAGGAAGCTCAGGAGAATCTGACTCTCGGGGAGACCAACCGTAGCTTGGAGCTGCGACAAGAACTGCTAGCGCTGGAAGAGCTTTACACCAAGGACACTACTCAACTTCGAGTGGCGTACAAAGAGCTGGAGGTAATACAGGGGGGAATGATAGTGACCACAGGTGTTTAGCTTTAGGAAAGAAGAGGGAATTTATACATCACTCCCACTTCACTATCAAATCAAAACCTATTCTCCTTTCTACCAAGGCCCACCATGCGGAGCGGAACATCGAAGCGTTGGCTCGCATGGGAGAAGAGTCCCCCCTGGTGGCGGAGCTCATGGGCGAGCGGGACCAGCTCAAGGACAAGCTGGCGGGTCTGCAGGAAGAGCAAAGCGAGTTGATGGCCGATCTAACCAAAGCCGTCGGGGAAGTCGACGTGCAAGAAGAAGTGATCAACACGGTACGAGAGATAAAAAGAAGATGGCGATGAAGCAATAATTCAATCATTTTTCTCTATCCTTCAGAGTGAAACTTCCTCGTGATTTGTCGCCACATTCACACTGCGACTATATTTCCTTTCTGCCTGCTAGATCTCGGATCAGCTGCAGGAGTTGACGGGGGCGGTGGTAGAGCAAGGCGAGGACATTCGCGTGCTCTTAGAGGAGAATGGCTACTTGCGGGCGCACATTGACCGGGCGTCACGAGTGGCAGCGGCGGCTTCGCTGACTCGAGACAGGGACAAGTCGGAAGCGTGGATGAAGGAAGTGAGCGACCTAGGGAGCGCGATTCAAACCAGCATTGCGGATGAGCTCCGCAGCGCTTACGATGAGGTGACTTGATACAATTGTGTTGTGGCTGTTTCAAATTGTGCTAATATACTACGTGTAGTTGGAGAGCAGAGGTACATTCATTGCAAGAGCGCGGACGCTGCGCTTATTTCAAATTTACTCTTTCTGTCAATGCAAATCCACAGGTGCGCTCGACCCATCTGGAAGTGGTGGCACTGCGCGAGTCTTTAGCACGCGCGCAGGAGCACTCGGTGGTGCAGAGTCATCGCATGGCGAGTCACTTGCGCGAGTTCAAAGGGCAGCTGGAAGCGGTTAACGATGTGGAGGTATGGGGGTCTCTCTTTGAGAGAATTTGACGCACCAATAAGTGGCAAAGGCTGAGGTGCATGGTATACCTGGCTTCCTCGCTGCACATACTAGTGTTTTTCTTCCAACCATGTCTTTGTTCTCAATCTACGATCACGCCTCACCATGCACTACCTACTTATTCATGATTAGGTGCGTTTGGCGGACCTTCACGACCAAGCATCCGCAGTGGGGTCAGCGCAGAACAAGATGGCGGTGATGGAAAAGAACCACGCCGAGTACAAGCGCTCCACCGAAGCCAAGCTAGCGACCCTTGAAGCAGCGGCGAGACCTCAGGAGAACATCCGAGAGGTGTCCCTGAAACTGCTGCCGGAGGGCTACATCCTTTGGTTCCACTCTCACGTGAACCCGCAAGTGGCAGCACTAGGGGAACCACAGCAGAGGGACAATCTCTTGATGCCGCACCCAAAAGCTTTCATCAGCTCTGTGATGCCTGAAGGTCTCATTTTGGACATCGATCGCAACGTGGTCGCTGCTGAGCTTCGAAGTTTTCCTGACCTGGAAGAACAGATAGAGTCTCTGGTGCCTGACTCGTTGTCGGAGCGTCAGTTTTGGATCAATTACTTTAGTCACAAGCATGGCATTAAAATTACGGTGTCGGAAGAGGCGGATCGCATGGCGGCGGCAGCGGGACCGGGCTCAAGGGGCTTCATTCATCGGCCGGGGGCGTCGGCTCACCTTCGCTTGCAGTTTGTGGAAGCCATGCGAGAGGCAGGGGTGCATCTCAAGCTGCATCAGGGCACCGAGGTGACGGAAGTGGTGCTTTGGCTGAAAACCCCGACCGAGCTCGCGTGGTCCACCGATCTTGCGAACTTCCCTCCGCCTGAACACTTCACCATCCCCTTCTTTGACATCGCTTCGGTCACAGCCGGAAAAGTGTCTGAAGTACTGAAGCGAGGGCTTGCGCAATGGGCAGACGCCGACTGTTGCTTCTCGTTTCAGTTGTCCGAAGCAGCTGGTGGTGGCACCCTCGATTTCGAAGCTCCCACAAGGGATGAGACCTTCACCTTCATCGAGGGCGTCCACATGCTTCTGAAGGACGCTGAGACCAACCGAGGTGCGCCTTCCTACAGCGCGACCGACGCAGCGCGCAGCAAGCAAAACACCTACACTGAGCTCTCTGCGCCCCGGGGAGGAGGTGCTAGTGGCGCAGGTGGTGGTGGCGCAGGCAAATTAGCGGCCGCTGGATGGGCGGTAGCCGCAGCCTCTGGGATGCGAGGCGGCGGCGGTATGGGCAACGGCGGTGGTTCTGGTAATAATGGTGCACCTATGGGCGGAGGTGGCGGAGGAGAAGTGGAGTTTCAGCAATGGCTTTCGTCCGTTGGCTTAGACCAATACCTCCCTGCCCTCGACTCGATCGGCCACAGCTCCCTCCGAACTCTGGTGGGAAAGCCCGAGCAGCAAATCATGCAAATCGCCCAGGCCGCGGGCATGGCCCCTAACGATGGCATCAAATTCGCACGCCGCTTGCAGGCGATGGGTGGCGGTGCTGCTCCTCCCCCGGGAGGAGGGGAAAATGGCGGGAATTGGAACATGCCCCCACCAACTGGCCGAGCCCCTGAGCCTCAACACGACTACGGCCCACCGCCTCCTGGCTACTCGGGGGGAAGCGATTACGGCGGCGGTGGCTACGGGAACGGCATGAATGGAGGCTACGGTGGAGGTGGCAATGGTGGTGGCTACAACGGCGGTTACGGCCAAATGATGCCCCCTGGCCCTCAGCAAGGATTTCCTGGGGCACCGCAAATGATGCAACAGCAGCCGGTGATGAAAGGTTTCAGCACGGATAACGTCTATGGCGGTGGAAATGGCTATGGCGCCAATGGATATGGAAACACTGGCGGCCCGAGACAAGGGTGGTGATGAGAAGACGTTTGCCTTTTAACACAAATTTACATTGCTCCATATCGCAATGGATTTGTAGCCTTTTGCCATAAGCTTAATTTATATTACCTAAAACAAGAAATTTATTTGAAAAATATATATCTATATACAACAGTAATGGCCATTATAACTATATTCAACAGTTATGACCAGCGCCATATACGTGTGTGTGGGGGGGGAGGGGGGGGAGGTAAAGCGAATACCGGCGCCCCGATGGAATTGAAATTAAGGCCGTGGCATTTGGCATAAGCATAAGCATAAGCATAAGCACGAAAGGGGTTATGTGGCAGCTCAAAGAATCCTATTCGGCTTAAGCGGTCCTCTCAGTGGAGGAATATTGGTGGTCGTAAGAAAAAGCAGATCGAAATTGGTCAGTAACCCGAGTCGGCTGTGCGGTATGCGGATCACTTATGAATTGGGCGCACCCGGTTTGAAAGGGGTGACTCCGACTCAATTTAACTCGGTGTACATTTGGGTATCCATTGTAATGGAACCGTGAAATATTCAGCACGAGACCACGGAGGCCTCTTCCGACTTCCGTACGTCAACATCTATTTTAGTTCGGTGACGACCTTGGTATATGATTCGACTAGATTCAGTTTCAGCGCCGCCCCAGGTTGGGTAAGTAAGCTTGTGGGCATCAAGGACGGCTTCAATACTTTGCTCTGTCTCGTGCAAACTTTCCAAGCATGATTCAACTTCACTCACATTCGGCCATTCATGCACCGAGGCCGAATTTGCCATCAACAAACCATAACTGGAAATGTACACGCAGACTGCTGCCCTTGCAACAGCTGCAAGTAATCTTGGAGACACACAAAGCCGCTGAGCCAAAGTTGTCCGGAAGGTCGGAGTATTCAAGGCTAGCATATCCTCGTTTACGAAGTCAAAGACATAGCTAAGGTTGAAATCTGACTCACCCGGAGTAGTCAACGCAAGGAGCTCTCGAACTACCCATTGAATTTCTTGCTCAGTGGAGTGTTGCTTGCTTTGAAGGTTTATCGGAATATTCTTGTGCCAAAGTCCCTCAGCGAAGGCGTCGCATTCAAGTTTACTTATTATTCCAATATCATTACAAAACTGTAGCACCACTAGCGCATTCAGAGTTGGATTTGACGATACTTCGATGTACGCGTGGTTGGATTTTGCATTGTAGGGGGGGTCAAGCCAGACCAGATGGCGTGTCTTATTGTCTCTGAAGCCGCGAAGGCAAGCCGCAGTTTCAGCGCGCCGAATTGCTCCTGCGAGATGTGTCCCACCAGGAGCTATATCTTGATTTATCATATTTTCAAGCATTGACATTGAAGTTGCCCATGGCTTATTAGTGAAACAATGAGCATCACCGTCGCCGCGCACTAGAATCATCGGTATTGATGCTCGCCCGAAGGGAACGCCGCAATCGGACCATGCTTTCCATAAAAAAGTTTCAGGCTGCCAAAAGAGACCTGGCGACCACCATCTCGGGGCCTCATTGTCGAAAAGCCAAGCCGCAGCACCGAAGGCAGCGTCGGAAAGATGGCGAGGAGCTAAGAAAAATTGATCTTGAACGCCGCTGTGATACAAATTGTTTTTGACCAACACGCGATCGTTACGAAATGTACTTAGAGGAGGTAAAGGTCTGTACCAACCCGCGTCAAATCTTGCTCGCACTACCCATGCATAGCGCCCACGCTGGCCTTCATGCTCCAAAACAAGGTAATAACATCTCATAATTTTCTTGTACTGAGAGCGCGCTAACTCAATGACTCCACTAGGGTTTTCGGCATATTTCCACGTACCTTTGCGAGAAATTTGTTGCTCTGTGGGGCGTGGAGGCAGAATACTAGCGTTTGATCGCTCATCAGGTGGAGCCACTTCAAATCGAATGGGCTTAAACGTGCTCATGAATTTAGCAAGAGTTTCAGACTCGTTGGAAGCCTCAGACTGGCTCAAGTACGCAAAAACATCACTGCCGCACCCAAATTCTGCATTTACATTCAATGCATCCACTAGATTGTTCTTGATAGATTCTCGAAGAAGTTCAGAGGCGGAAAAGGACCGGAAGTGGCCTGAGAAACATATGGCAACACCACACCCGGCTATCAATGGAACACGCTCTAAAAAGGTCAACAACATGACTGCATGAAACATGGGCATGGCCGCACAAACTAACATCGTTTATCAAGCTGATGATAGCAAGGGCGGCGAATTTTCGTTGATGCGACAAGGGTGCGAGCTGCTAATTAGTACGAAGGGTGTGCATTGAGGTACTTGATAGAGGTGTGGAAATTTTCGTTTCTCGTGCCTCATCCTTAGAGATAATATCATGTGTGATTTATCGATAATAAGCCACGTCCAAAGTTAGCCTGGAGGTAATCGCTGGGCTGAATAACTCGCTTAGGTAGTCTAAATCTAGCTTCGGAGGACACACATTTTCATTCCATTCAAATCCAATAAAGCCTCCTTAGCTTCGGCACCTATAGCTTCGTATATTTAGTATTACTGCTATATTTGTACAGATAGATGCTACTAAACTTAGCTTCTGTATCTACTGTACACAAGTGAGTATAGCACCAAGGGTATCTTCACAGTATAGCGGGATTAGCTCACAAGCTTATTTGATAGCACGCGCATTTTCGCATTTTTCCCGCTCTGCTCCCAAAAGCAAAATTCTGAAAATCAGAATTAGTCTACACTACTGTAGTTCTGTTTCTGCAGTACAGTAGTCGCGCTGAATCCGTGGAAGAAGGCTGTGGTCTTCAGAGTAATTAGCAGTTTAGCAGTGCTGCTGTGCTGTAGCGTGCGGTGCATTGTTTGTTGTTGTTCTAGTGATTCCAGACCGTACAGTGCTTGCACTATTAGACATGAAAAGGCGTTCGAATGCCTAGTAGTGGACCGTCGCCCTTTAAAGGAGTTTGTTGGCATAAGGCTGCGAATCGATGGATGGTTGCAATCACTGTCAATGGGAAGCGGTCAACATTAGGTTACTTCGAATGTGAAGAGGATGCAGCACGCATGTATGATGAGGCTGCTGTACCCCTAGGAAGGCCACTCAACTTTCCCGGTGATGGCCAATTCGAAGCTGTGAAAGGTGGTGGAGGCGGCACGTCGAATTATAAGGGCGTATATTTTTTGAAGCAACAATGGGTAGCCCAGATCACTATTGGCGGCAAGAAGTTTGGCCTAGGGTACTATGCTAGCGAAGAGGAAGCGGCCCGAAAGTACGATGAATTTGCTGGTCCCCTCGGTAGACCCCTGAATTTACCTGAGAGCGTAGGCTTCTTCTGCGCTATTCAAGGAAAGAGGAAGCGTGCGAGTTTGAAAGTGTCAGGTTTTCTTCGGTTATTCAGCCTAGCATGCAATGCAAGAAGTTTGGAGGACCAAATTGAGGATTCAGAAACGAAAAGGCCGTTTAAGGGTGTTCGGCGCACCACACGCGGTACTTGGGCGGCTAGCATTTCGGTCAATAAGAAGACCGTAAACTTGGGAGTATTCAACAGCGGGGAAGGAGCCGCGAGAAAATACGATGAAGCAGCAGCGCCACTCGGGAGGTCATTAAACTTCCCTGATCCTTTTGAGACACGGCTTAGATTGCCACAAAAGCGCTTCTCCAAGGCACCGGGAGATATTTGCGACATAAACGTGGCCGACGAACCAACGTCACCGACTGAAGGTGACATGCTGGGTGGGGATCTCGCTGTCCAGAATTTCTTTTCTTTCCTTTAGTTCTTTATCTCGCCTAGAAGATAACACAAACACCGACGAAAGGTAGCAAGGGGGGGGGGGGGAATCCGGTGTTGAGTTGAGGGGGATCAGGGCCGAGGGCCGTACCAACTACTATCTACTATCTTCTATGGCTATGTGCAATAGGCTCGCAGACGCGCAGTCCAGTTAGAATCATAGTTGCCTTGGTAGTTGGTGGACAGACGAACACGCAGCTCCATTTAATGGTGTATTTCGCGGCAGTTGAGGAGACCGAATTGGCAATCGTAAGCGGAATCAATCGAAATCCGTAAGACTAAGACGAGGAGGAGGGGAAGGAGGAAATTGGCGATTGGATTTCGCCCTGTTCCTCGCTTATGCAGCATTTCTTATTCAACAATTTCAAACATTTCCTCCATCTATTTTAGGCACTTAAGACCAACTACTACTTCTCAGTCCATGAAAGTGATTATCGGAGCCGCTGAGTCAACGAAGCAACCTTTTCGGGGCTAAGTCCGTCACTGGTGGGTACTGCAAAGGCTTCTGCAATGAGCTGGTGCCGGTATTCGCTTTTAAATGTGGCGTCAGGCCAGGTGGCAGTGGTGGCACGAGCGAGGAAGTCGCATCGTGTCGGTTGCTTGAGGATTGGTTCAACGGTGACGTCGCCCATTGGAAGCTTGAGTCTCGTGTGTGAATAATTTGTGAAGTTGGGCTTCTGCTATCCTGACAGAATATGTTACTTCCTTGAGAGGAAGCATCTAGCTCGTCATCGTCGTCGCTATAAGAAGCTTGGTTCCGATAGCCATGACTAGTTGCATAGGGCATCTCCTGGGAATCTTGCAACTCGGCCGATTCATGCGCTGCTCTGAGTCCAACTCCTTTTGATTTCCCCATTGGCTTCTCATTATAAGTAATATTCTGAAGTTGCTGTTTTGCATCCGTGGCCTCGCGCTCAGCGTTTAGGCAGCGTTGATCTAGGCGCTGCACTTGTAATCGATAGGATATCACCTCCGCAACCAGAGACGCAGAGCGCATGGAGAGGTTCTGGTTCTCTGTCAAAATTGATTCTAATTTGTTCGCGCACGCTTTATCTCGTGCGTCTAGTTCTTCTCGTTGCCTTTCTTCGGCCATACGTTTTGATTCGGCTACCTGCTCCGCCTGTGCAACCTGCGTCGTCTCAACAACCTTTGAAACCAGCACAATTTGATGCCACAGAGCCCAGTTACGCCGCAATTCAATGTGCGCTTTTATGCGAAGGATTCGTCTCAACAGCCGAGTACGATTTGCAGTCATGGCTTCGGCTGCTGCGCCCATCGCTGTACTTCGGGCCTCGGCCAGAGATCTTGTGAAGACGTGCAGCCGCCAATTATCAAAGCCGCGCCGTTTTGCAGCCGTCAAACCAATATTTTTCCTTTGTACAAGTGCTCTTAATGCCCATTGCCTTGACGTCATATGCCACTTGTGCGCTTCAGCAGTCGCTGCTTTTGCACATCCACTCGCAGCTTCAACTTCCTCATAGGCTTTGCTTACCCGCTCTTCCGCAGCGCGCGCGCGATTGTGCGCCTTTGATTCGCGCGCCTCAGCCGCCTCAGCCGCTGAACGCACCCTATCAAGTTGCGCTTGGCACTCAGCCGCTTCTGCCCGAGCAAGTATGGAAGCTTCCTGAACTTTCTTCGAAGCTCTTTCGAGCTCAGCCCGTTCTCGTGCTTCTGTCTCCAGGCGAATTTCAATCCTTTCGTACGCAGACTTTGCGCTATCTGTCTCTGCTACTAAACGTTGTGAAGTAGCTTCCAATTCTGTGTGGGTCTCTTGCAATGTGGCCAGCTCTCGAGCGCGTGCTTCGGCTCTCAAGTGGCTTGCCGTCGTCACTCGTCGCGCCTCTGTCAACTCGGCTACCAACCGATTCTCAGCTGCCTGCAGTGCTGCCACATCAGAGCCCATGCGTGCCGCCATTGCGCGAGCGTCATTGCGGTCTCTGTTCCGACCCGCGGCCATTTCCTCCATGCGCCGCAGCAGGTCGGCCATCTCTGCTTCGACGGCATGCACACGGGCCTCAGCTCCTGCTGCGCGCACCTCCACCAAGCGTGAGGCCCCTAGACTCATGGAGAGCTCCTCCGTCAAACGTTGTACTTCACTTGCATGACTAGCGCGCTTCTCGGCGCCCATGCTGAGTTCACATTCGAGAAATCTAACTTTTTCTTCTAGCGACGCGCAGTGCTCCCGGAGACGGCCGTGCATTTCAGTAGACCTAAGCTCAGCCTCAATTCGGGCACCACCTGCGTACCTGGAGGGATGAAAGATGTATGAAGACTTCTCATGAAGTTTCGCGAATATACTATGGAGTTTCTGCTGAAATCACTTTCTGCTCTTGTGGTTGCTTGTTTTGTTACCTCTTGAGGAGCTATTCTACGTACCTGTCGGCAGCACCTGTAAGCCACCTAGGCGGCTGATCGTTCGACCATCGTCGACAATCATCCGGTCGAGCTTCAGGATGATAGCGTTCAATATGTACAGCGCTAGGAGTACGATAAGGAGAAGCAGCTCCCGGTGGTGACCAAGCACGGTGCATTGGGTGTGCAGGCAGCGCTTGCTTCATTGCGTTGCGGACGACATCCTCAAACGAAATATGATTCAACTTTTCATGAACGAGACGACCTGATTGGTTCCACGTCCGACGAGTTACGTCATACAGATATAGTACGTTTCGAGACAGGCCCCGAAGGGCCGGAATTAGAAGACTAACAGGTAGAGAAGAAAAGCAAAGCAGCGCAAACGAAACCTAAGAAGCTAATCAGGCGCACATGCCCGAGTGGCCATGGAAGCGATGGTAGCGGTCCAAAGTGGGACGCTCCTCCATGCTCTGAGAGTGCCGCTCAAAAGAAGAGTTTCCGCCCGCAGAGGAGGGGACTACAACGAAGTCCCTCAGGCGATTTCACGTCCGTCGGAGGTCCCTCGATCCCTCGATAGCGACTTCCGTGTTTTTACTTTAAATCCCTTCTCCACCTTTTCCTTAAATGTAGTCCCATTTCATTCTCCATTCCAAATAATGAGCCCTTCGTCCTGTTTCTAAGTGAGTTTCAATTGCTGAATTCGGACTAATCTTGTACTCTGGAATCTGCCTATAAATTTGAATTGGACTGTGCCCTGTATTGCATATGTGCGACCATGGGAGGTTTCCTTAAATACAGATACATAGGTCGAGCTCTTAAAAATTAAAGTCATAGAGGCACAAGCAATCAAGGAAAAAGCGAATGGATTTGGAGTTCCCTATAATGTTTGAAATTGTGCTTGCGTGCTTGTCTGTGTGCCGCTTAGCTGCTTCTAACGGCCGGGTAAGTTCACAAAGATCCGATTTTCTTCGGACATGGGCTCTCCATCGGGAGAGCCCTTGCAGGCCGTGGCTGCTACATTAAGTGATATCGGCACCCCCTTGTATTCCTTCTCTGAAGTGTCGATAAAGAGGCTGAAACTTGAGACGCGCCGCACTTCACAAAATCCGCAAGCACTCAAGAGCTGCGCCAAGAGGGCCTCGTCGAAGCCAACCTTGTGAAAGTCGTGGTCATCCACTTGCCCCCCGTAAAGCATCCGCATCACAAACACTTTCTCGGTAGGGCTTAAACTTGCGTTCACGTACAGGCCCGCCAGCGCATCTAGATTCGGCACCGCAAGGAAGAGGGCGCCACCGGGCAGCAGCACCCGTGCCCACTCTTCGAGAGCAGCTGCCACCTCGCCATTGGCAAAGAGGCCCAATCTTGCTCGCCTTGCTGCTGGCATTTCGTCACGGTCATTATTACTATGCCACTCGCTATTATCGTCATTGTCGCCATCGCCAGTGCCTCCACTATTGCTGCCTCTTTGATCGCGCGGCTGCCCATAGGACGCGTGTTCCAGCACATGTGAGGCATAAATGGCCGTTACACTTGAGTCGTCAAACATGGACAAGTTGTCCATTGGAGCCACGATATCAATAGGTTGGCTCTCACTTGCGCTCGGGTTTCCTCCTAGGGCCACGTCTGGCTGTGGGCTGATGTTAACAGTGAGCCACCCAGGTCGAGATACCCAACCCCCCATGTGCAGCAACAATGGTTTCCCCTCACTTGCTTTGTACGTAGATGTTTCAGAAGTGTGGGTGGAAGAAGGTGAGGAGTGGCTGGGATTGCCACTATTATGCCGACTTTCTGCGCTATTGGCACTGCTTCCTTGGGTAGATTCAAGCGCCGAATAAGTTTGCAATTGGCTAGGCGAGCCTCCGAGCAATGTCGTGCTGTTCCTGCCAGCGCTGTTGGAACATCGTCTCTGAATGCTTGCCGTTGCACTGCGCTTTGACTGCCACACGTGGAAGGATTTAGATTGCTTTATATCATCATTTGCGGCGTCCTCTTTAGGACTAATTCTCTCAGTAGACGATGATGCCTCCTTTTTGGATGCCTCTGATGCTTCGACAGCCGAGTGAAGAGTAGATAAAAAGTCAGCTGAAAAAGCACTACTGTCGAATAGCCCTCCGCAATCTGTGCGCCTAAGGTAAGATCAAGTTGAATAAAATAATGGGAAGATGTGAATTGGCAGAAATGAAGGTAGGTTGTTTGTGTTCTACGAGGACTTCTGCATAATCTAAGCTTTCTGGAAACAGTAATAAGCCTTGTATTCTATGTAGGCCATTGCCGCAACCCAAGAGTACACTTACCGATTGGCGAGGGCGCTGCGAAGGTTGGCAAGTTTGGAGGAGTCTTCCACTAGTGATACGATCGTGTCTTCGTATTGCTTCAGGCTGAAGGCTTCACCAATCGACTCCAAAGGCCCGCCAATTGCACTCACGAGCGAGACACCCGCCATCTGTTCGGCGCGAGTACCCGCTGCCAGTGTTACAATAGGTACTCCGCCCCAAAGCGCGTCCATAGATGTCGTGTGCCCGTTCTAAAGGTCGCGCAAAAAATATCCAGCGCGAGTGAGAAGTCATCATCTGGGAGATGCTTGGATGTGCGTATTATCTATGTGTGGTGAACTTTGTTTACATATGCTATCAAATGCACAAGAGTAGTCTTCATTCCTCTTCACGCTCAACTATTACATACCTTCCGCGGTGTATCTAGCACCAGATCAGCGGCAGCTTTGGAGGTAACGTGGTGCACCCACGGTTGGTTCGGGGTGTGCAAGAGCCGAGATGTGCCGTCTACGCCGTGGGCCTTCAATTCGGATATTATATTGGGTAAAGCGAACTCGTGGAGGTCGTACTCCTATCGCACATAAAGAGGAAGAAAGACGGGAGGGATATGAAGATTCATGACAAAACCTAGTTTATACAGGAAAAAAAAAAAAAAAACAAGCTCAGAAACACGACGACAAAAGACTTAAACTGGTGGTGGCATGGGCACATATTAGGCACAAGAAAGCGCTTCGATGTGCGATAAACGTCTCTTCTTACCTGAAGCCAGAGGACAGCCTTGGGGCATCTTCGAAGGATGGATCCCCAGACACTCACGATACTCGGATCCATTTTCATGAAATTGCTAAACGACGCCAAAACTACCATCGTAGGCAACAGGCTTCCATCACTGTCTCGAACGAGGTGCCTTTGATTACCACTTCTGCTGTGGCTACCACCACTGCTACCAACATCTGGGTTCCCGGCTTTCCAGTGTGTGCGCAAAATGTCCTGAAAGCCCGTCACCTCTCGCCGCACCATTCGCTCATCTTCTTCAACTGAGTCTAGAGCCGTCATATTGTTCATCGTCATCATGGAGGCAATATGCACGCTGGTTTCAGTGTTCTCTCTGAGAAGAGCGTGTCCCAAGAGATTAGAATGGTCGTTGGACATGTAACTGACTCCAGGTGGCAAAAGCAGTAATCGCTCCGTGAAGGCGGCTGCTGTGTGGGAAGGCTCGCCGATGACCTAAGTATAATTATTTGAATTAAAAAAGCACACTATTTTAAAACTAACCCGTCGAGCAACATGCCTTCATGTACATTTGTGAAGAAGAGAAAAGTGGCAGCAAGTGAGCATCGAGAAAGAGGTAGAGAAGTACCTTTGTGTCGCCGAGCCAATAATCCACGAAGGGAGCACCTACAGTGGAACAGGCACAAGGAATTTGTATGCGATGGGATAATGAAAGCAGCACATATACATGTTTAGGAGTTATCTAATAATGCGATGTTGTAAAACAGTGCACCTGTGGTGAGAGGATAGCCGAGCCACGAGACTTGCACTGGCGCGGGACGGTACTTAAGTAAGGGCAAGCCTGAGCCTCTAGTGTGACCGTTTAAATCAATCAAGACGTCCACACCGGCCTGTCAAACACGACAATGTAAATTGACTCTTCGGTCTATCAATAGATAAACACATGCCAACGAAAATTCAAGTTTAAAAAAGCCACTCACTGCTTTGATTTTGGAAGCCGATTCTTTGTGAGGCAAATTTTGAAGCGAAACAAAGCGCGCTCTCGGCAACATGGCACTCATGTTTCTCCGCCACCATGAGTCCTCCTCTGACAAGAGCCAGCAAGACACTTCTACTGCACGACGCCCTTGATGCCCGCGTGTGATGGCCAATATACTCTCGCTTTCTTTTTCTTTGCCTTGGTGACCTCCAGCAGCACTGGGCTTTGGAAATCGAGCATTGGCGAGAGCCTGAACTAAACCTCGGATGAGCGAGGACACTGGATGCACACCAAAATCTGATGAGAGCAATCCGATATGAAGTGGCCTTCGGCCACCTTGCTTCAATTTAGATTTCTGCCCCTTGGTTCGAGAGCTCATTTCCATCCCTGTGTCGCCCGCTGATCTGCGGCCACTCGAGGAGGAGGCCGATGTAGCTTCATTTGTACCCGCGCTTGACTCGTCACGACCCAAAGTTGCCTGCTCGGCCTCGAAGCGGCGTTGGTCGAGGAATGGGGAAGTAGCTGAGTGTATGAGTGGAGGTGAAGGGGTCCATGGGTCCGACTGCGGCAAAAGGGGCATAAGAGCCTTGAGCACATGTGGCGGTAAATCACCAAAGTCCGAGGGCATCACTGGTGCTTCCTTTTTACTGTGTTGCCCAAACTCAGTGAAATCACGTTGACCTTCTCCATTCTTGTTCTTTTCAGGTGCACTTCCAGATTCGAAATTCTTTCGATACCAAACATCCATTGCATCCCTAAGCTGAAACCCTAGCATATCATACTCTTTGCCCCAGCTAGCAGACCAGCTCAACGCACGGTGCAACTTTGCCTTTGAACCAGCTATCAAGTGCTTTGTGTTGGAGGATGCTTCGCTGATCCGAGTTGCCTCCCGGAAAGCTGCGACCGCTTTCGAAGACTTGAACATGTACAGCAGCGCATCACCTAAATTGAGCCAAGCTTGGAGGTCTAAGTAATGGTGCTTGATCGCCATACCATAGGCTTGCACTGCCGCCTACATTTTAAGAGGTTAACGGCAAAAAGTAAATGATCAAAGCGCAGCGTTGAATGAAAAACACTATATCTTCCCATTTTAACATTTACTTCTATAATTTGATCCACGTCAAGCTCACCTCTAGGTCGCCGAGCATTTGATGCGCCATCCCCGCGTAAAAGTACATTGAAGGCAGCTTTCCGTCTTCGAGAACGGCACCAGAGTTTACAATGCTCTCCATGTATCTAAGAGCAAGATAATATTGTTCAGAACAATGAGAATCGCTGGAAATGAGTCCATATGTTTTTCTCAACTCCAAGCCCAAGAGGGTACTGCAAATCAACTAAACCAGCAATTTAAAAGTCAGCACAAACAGTAGGATCTTACCGCAACGCAGTCGCCGAATCGCCACTTTCAATCAAACTAATTACGCTTAGCCTAGGGCTTGATAATTCTGCTAGACCAACTACTAGCGAAGTCATGATAGCGTATAGTCTGATGAAGTGCATTCTAACCAAATTAGCCTTCATCCAATGAAAATGAATACAACTCGATCAATGAATGGTGCGTACGCTGCTTTTACTAAGGGAGGTGGATAGCAGTATTGATGATGCTCTCAATCCGAGATGGCCTTAAACTTACTTCTCGGTAAGACTGAGCCATTGAGGCGCTACTAAATGCTTGTAGCTCGTAGCAACGCCAACTTTTAGCACATGATTGTTGAACAGTACACCTTGTTGGTGGCACCTACAGTTAGTTAATGATTAGCTCGTTGCTTGGCATACACTACACTAACACTAATCCCTACTCTCAGTGACACCTACTCATTATTCGGTGTCGCGAAGCGACACCGATACCGTTCAGGTTACAGGGGTCGGTTTGGTGACTCCGTTATAGCTCATACGGGTACACGGGAAAAGTTTTCCAGAATGGGGATGGTTGCTACAGACGTTTTTTTTGCCCTAGAGCAATGGGGATAGAGACTTATGTTGCAATTTTCTAAAGTTAAGCTTTCTGACTGTTTCCACGTAGACTCCTGCTTTTTTTTTTGGCGTCGGTGCAAAGACTGCATAGAACCGTTATTCCTGGGGTACGTCATGTGCACGCTTGAGAGTCTTCTTCGCCCAAACCAACTAGCGCGCGTTCAAACCAACGCTTCCGCGCCATCACGAGTACCAAAATTTGATTTAAGTTTCTATTCAGTGTCTTTGTGTCGTCGGCTCTTCAGGTAGATAATGGGTTCGACGTCGGGCTTCAGTATGCAACTCGCGAATCACTCGCAGCCGAACCCCTGCACCTACGCTTGATCCCACATGTACGGAGCGCGAACCCGAGGTTATCATTGCTATTATCGTTATCCATGTCATGCCACATCTATATCTTAGAAGGAGCGGTGCTGTTCCTTCAACACTACATCCAGCATGTATTAAGGGTGCATGTACGTAGGGTGGGGGGGGCAGTCGAGCAGGGGGGTTTGGGGGGCGGCACGCCCTCCATGAAGCGGGGGTATGGAGGCGGCAGCCTCAAACTAGATGTAAAATGTATCTTTACAATTGAGCACATCCTCTAAACACGCTATCTGTTGCAGGTACATCTGGACTTTTCGTCTCGGGTAAGCATCAGAAGCGATTTTTAGCACCGTTTCGCTTCGACAGTAACAAATGACTGAGCATATACGGCTGCCGCTCAACCTGAATGGTTTTGTGGCTACTCCAGCTTAATGCAACTCGCCAACGATGGTTAAACAAGAAGTGCTGAGCTTATTATCGTGGCTGCCACGTCGACGATGCTTCAAAGAAAAAAAACACCACGGACTTCATCTTCCGGCCTGAGGAAGAGGGCCATACCAATAATGATGTCCCGCTCAAGTCAACATCCAGCACCATGGTGTTAATTAAACCCATATTACCTAGTCTATATTTTCTGGGCTGTTGCTACTGATTAAAACATCACCTATACTTATTAGCAATAAAGATATTTCCTGGTGTTCATAGGCCTGTGTTCATTCATGTTCGCGCAGCCTACAACATTGCAACCACGTGATCCATACTTCGTTAGCAAGAAAGAGGACAGGCGATGCTGAGATCGGCTGGCGCCCGGCGCCTGAGAAAAACATTAAAACGATGCCCTGCTGGGGCAAAAAAAAATAGCCCAGAGAATTGCCTCGTGGACCTGGGACGTGACGCACGAACGAGCACTCAGTCCCGCCGACTTGTTCGGAGGAAAGGCGCCAGTTGGAGCCTTAATTGGCCTTCTGGAGCGAATTTGCTAGCAGCTCAAGTGTATTC
>Ga0307930_1000535_pt1 | contig 30530 bp, 26 predicted proteins | sample OrgLakmetageno46_FD_203161 | JGI IMG/M metagenome (GOLD analysis project Ga0307930, IMG submission 203161) | Saline water microbial communities from Organic Lake, Antarctica - #46 | ecosystem: Environmental > Aquatic > Non-marine Saline and Alkaline > Saline | place: Antarctica: Organic Lake...
AAGATATTGAGTTATTGTTTTACATTAAAATAAGGCAAAAAACCAACCCAACACGCAAAGCGCAATGCTGATTAAAATAATCCTAAAAGCGTATTTTTCCAATTGAAGTTCTACTCTTAGTTTTAGCGAATCTAAATAAACTTTATTTATTCTAAAAAGTTTGATTAAAAAACATGTATTAAATTTATTTAACCATATTTCAACATTATTAGTTTGGTAAATCTAATTGGGGGGATATGTTTTTGGAGTGTATTAATCTTTAAAAATCTATAATTATGAAAAATGTGAATTTTAAGAAGAAGGTAAGCCATTTGATGGCGTGAGTTTTTGGACTTGCCTTGATGGGTAGGATTATGTTTAGCACTCAAACTACATACGCACAATCAGGATCTGTCCGGTGTATAAGTGGTGATGATATGGTATGTTTGAGATGGATTTCAGGTGGGACTATACATATAGTATATGGAGGAAAAGGTGCACCGAAACCAGAATTATCTAAATTTAACTAAATAATTTTTATAAATAAAATTTAAACTTAACTTTTAATAAAATAATAAAATGAAAAAAATTCTTAAAATAATCTGTCTTTTTGGTGTAATCTTTTATTTTTCTACATCTTTACTAAATGCTCAAACATTAACAATCCCTTGCCCAAGTGGTGATGATTACATATGCTATACCATGAATAGTCCTGATGGTTCTTCGGTAAGTGTTAGAAAAGGCGGAGGGAATACTACAATAATAATTAAGAAATAAATAGATTAAAGTTTTGAAATTTAAAATAATTACCATTAATCTTTTCGTGCTACTACAAAATTATCAATTTTATTAATAGTCCATTAAATATGAAGAAAAAAGTATTTATTTTAATTATAATAATCATTGTTATAGGTGTTATAGTATATAACAACTATAGCAATGATGATTATAGAGATGAAACTGAAAGAAGATACACGCACTATTTGGAGTTAGAAAAAAAAATATATACAAAAAACGAATTACGCAAACCTTTGTTAAAAGGCGATAAAATATATGCACTCAACTATCACAATCAAGAAATTTTAGTTACGAATCTGAACGGTGATATTATTAGTAAATATGGAGGTTATGGTGACTCACCGAAGCGAAATCATGGCATAAGGTATTTTAATATAAATGAAAATGAATCAATTTCTATTATTGATGTTCAAAAAAATACATTAAGTAAAATAAACGTCAGGGATTCACTATTATTTTTCCATAAATTTAATTCTTTAATCAATTGTGGAGGTCAATTAAATGAAAACACCTATGTTATCAGTCATTATAATAATGATAATTTAGATTTCAAAAAGATTAGATTTAATGATAAAAAACAGGAAGTTGTAAAATTAGACAAAAAATTGTATCCAAAAACTGAACATAATAACTTAGCCTACGAAGGCTCGTTTTACACAAAAGGAGAAAATGACTTATTTTACATACCTTACTACAATTCTAACATGGTGCACATTAAAGATAATCAGGTTGAATATTTTCAAACAATATATAATCCAGATCCTATAAAATATACCCAAAAAGGAGATATGTTGATAAATCATAGTGTGCCTCACTATTACGATGTTACATTTAGTAAAGACAAAATGTTTATACTGAGTAAATACGGCTTCCAAAAAAATAACAAAACCTACATGGTTGTTGATGAATACAATGTTGACTCTAAATTATATGTTACTTCTATACTCATCGAAAAAGATGATTATGAAAATTATCCGGCTTATTTAATTGTAGATGATGAGAGTTATTTTTTGTTTTATGATGAATATATGACGATTAATGCTTTAATAGATATAAATTGATTCCGAGAATTTAATTACCATAGAGTTATCAATGAAAAAAGATATTAATCAAAACAAATTTAGTGCTAAGTTTGATTTTAGGTATTATTTCTTATTCTTCTTATGCTAAAATAGAAATTAATTATATTGAATAAATCATAAGCTTAATCAATAATGACCTATTCTTAAAAACCAAATTTATCATGCTTAAAGTCTACTTATCGATAAATAATCTTTAAATTTGATTCCAACAAAAATAATCCCGCCTTGTTTAATGTAAGTTGTCAAATAAGTTTAATTGTTTTATTTCAAGATTTAAAATTGCAATTATTCAAAATGAATAATTTAAAATAATTAAAAAGTAATATTTAAAAATTAGTTCAGACAAAAAGTTGACCATCCACTTAAAAACAAGATAAAGCTGAACAATTTTGGTGAAGCAACTCATTATTAGATACTAGCCAAAACCTACGAACTTCATTCCAATCCAGCAATTGTGTAATATATACTAAATCTTTAGGCATTTAAAATTCCACAAAAGAGCAATTACAAAAGTATTTTTATTAAATTTGGTATTAAAATAAAGCTATGCCTAAGCCAATTTACCTACTTCTTTTCTCCCTCTTATTTGCTTGCCAAGAAGATGAAAAGAATGCGGATAAAGAAGCATTAGATTCAGACCAAATTAAAACAGAAAACCAAATCATCGTAAACACCACTGTAATTACAAACCGTGTTTTTCAAAAGCAAATTTTGGCAAATGGGATTATAGAAGCAAGACACAGAAGCGAAATGCGGTTTAGGCAAACCGATAACATCCAAAAAATAGCCGTAAAAAATGGAGATGTTGTTCAAAAAAACCAGCTTATTGCAAAACTAGACCAAACCAATCTACGCAACATAGTAGCCCAAGCTCAGCAAGAACTGGAAGCAGCAGAAACTAGGCTAATTACAGAAAAAGCAAATTATGGCATTGGCCAAAAACCAGATTCGCTTATCTCTGCTAATATTTTATACATTATAAGAAATCGCTCTGGTGTAAACGAAGCAGAAGCCAGGCTAAGCAACAGAAAAATAATGTTGGAACAAAGTATTCTTCAATCTCCTTTTTACGGAAGAGTAGCCAATCTAAATACTAAAGAAGGAAATTTTATCTCCTCAGCAGAGGTGTTTTGTACAGTACTAAGTCACCAAGAATTGGATGTTATTTTTAATGTAATAGAGTCAGAACTTCCTTACTTATCTATGGGTCAAGCAGTACAAGTGCATCCATTTGGCAATTCAACAACAAAATACAAAGGAGAAATTATTGAAATCAACCCTTTAGTAGAAAAAAACGGCTTGGTAAGAATAAAAGCCAAAATAGCAAATCCAAGCCTAGATTTGTTTGACGGGATGAACATGAAAGTTGTCATAGAACAAGCCATAGAAAACGTTTTGGTAGTCCCTAAAGAAGCACTAGTACTGCGCTCAAATAGAGAAGTGATTTTTAGCCTGAAACAAGGGAAATCTAATTGGAATTATGTAGAAGTAATCGATGAAAATACACAAAGTTATGCTATAAGAGAAGGAGTAAATGTGGCAGATACCATCATTATTTCAAATAATATGAATTTAGCACATGATGCAAGAGTACAGGCAAGTTTTGTACCTCCACCAAAAGACAGCATACAATAACTATGATGAAGTTTATTTTAAAACGTCCCATTGCAACATTTATGTTTGCAATTGCTTTTTTGATGCTAGGTGTAGTGGCTAGTTTTCAAATACCTACAGCCTTGCTGCCAACTATTCCCGTACCAGAAATAACCGTACAAGTAAGCTACCCAAGTCAAACTGCAAGAAATATAGAAACCAATGTTATTAGGCAACTCAGAAATCAGTTGCAACAAATTGCCCAACTTAAAGAAATTGAAACTGAATCCAGAGATGGATTTGGCTTACTAAAGTTAAAATTTGAATACGGTGTTTCCACCGATCTAGCTTTCATTGAAGCAAATGAAAAAATAGATATGGCTATGAATTTTCTGCCTAGAGACTTGCCAAGACCTCGGGTAATTAAAGCAGCTACATCAGATATTCCTGTGGTCTATCTAAGTTTAAGCAATCCTGCAAATTCTAGCAATGAAGCTTTTTTAGACCTAAGTGAATTCACCTTTAACATTCTAAAAAGGCGTATAGAACAAATGCCCGATATAGCAATCGCAGATATTTCTGGACATTTGTTTGCAGAAGTACAAATTGTGCCTAATATAGCCAGACTACAAAGCTTAGGCGTAGACCAAGAAGTACTTATACAAGCTATAAATAACAATAATTTTGAAATTGGTGATTTGCTCATTCAGGATGGAATATACCAATACAATCTGCGTTTTTCTGCCCCATTGCAAAATAAAAAAGACATTGAAAACATACGTTTAAATGTAGAAAATAACATTTATTTATTGAGCGATTTGGCAGAAGTAAAAATGGTATCTGAACAAATTAGAGGCGCAAGCAGCACAAATACAGAAAGGGCTATCCAGATTGCACTTATCAAACAAGCCGATGCTAGTGTGTATGAAATGAATGAAAAACTAGAAGATTTCATCACCAAAATACAAGAGGAATACCCTTATTTAAAATTCCAAACCCATCAAGACCAGACCACTTTGCTTAAACTATCCATAGATAACCTTAAATCTACATTACTTTTAGGTGGTGTACTGGCTATCCTTATCATTTTTGTGTTTATGCAAGACCTAAAATCACCAATCATTATCGGTTTAAGCATTCCGTTGGCATTGGTAATTTCTTTTTTGTTGTTCTATTTATTTGGGTTAAGCATCAATATTATTTCTTTGTCAGGTTTAATTTTAGGCGTAGGAATGATGATAGACAACTCCATTATCGTAATAGACAACATCACCCAAAAACTAGAAGAAGAAAAATCATTATTTTCTGCTTGCGCAGAAGGAACATCAGAAATCATTTCTCCTTTGGTCAGTTCTGTTTTAACCACCTGTATGGTGTTTTTTCCATTGGTGTTTTTAAGCGGGATTACAGGCGCTTTATTTCACGATCAAGCATTAGCAGTCGCTATTGGTCTAGTATCTTCACTTTTAGTTTCCATTTTTGTTATTCCGAGTATTTATTTACAAATTCATCAAAAAATAAAAATAAAAATCAAGAAAAAAGATCGGCTAACCAACTGGTATAAAAGTGGCTTTCACATTTTCTATAAAAAAAAATACATTACACTAACTATTGCCTTTTTGTTTTTATGCTTGGGAGTTTTCTTTTTTCAGCATCTAGCCTTTAATAAATTACCCCGCTTAAAAGAAAGCGACATGCGTATTGAAATAGATTGGAACAAAAATATTGGAGTTGAAGAAAATCTTAAAAAAACACAAGCTTTATTTAAAGAGATAAAAGACATCCGTTATGTTATTGAAGCAGCAGAACAGCGGTACTTATTGCAAAGGGAACCAACTCAAAATTTTTCTGAAACGCAACTGTATGTTCAAGCAAAATCTCCAACCCATTTGGAAGAAGTAAAAAATGAACTAGCAAAGCGCATTCAGAATTCCAATGCAGTAATAGATTTCCTTCCACCCCGAAATATTTTTCAATACATATTTGGAGGTGATGAGGAAGAATTGATAGCCGAAATTACCGCTAGAGAAAAAATCGAAGTACCGTCTGAAAATGAAATCAGCAAAATACAATCTCTGATTCCGTTTTCGACCCAAAATATGCCACTTCAAAACATCTATAACTTGCAAATAAAACACGATAATTTACTGCTTTACAAAGTTGATTACAGCCGATTAATCAATGAAGTTAAAACTGTTTTGCAACGTAATTTTGTTAGCGAATTGAGAAATGTACAACGTTTTATCCCAATAAGAATGGGATATAACGAAAATGATATTCAACAAAGTTTACAAAACAATTTTGTGCTAAATCAGGACAAACAATTGATTCCTTTATATCAATTGGTGGATGTAAAAAAAGAAGTGCAATATAAAAGCATCCACGGTAAACGCGCTGGTGAATTTATAAAGATAATTCCTTCTGAAGATGTAAAAATAACACCTCTATTAATTGAAGAGACGCAAAGCAAATTTGCTACTTCCAATTACAGCATTAATTTTAGTGGAAGCTTTTTAGAAAAAGACAAACTTTTTAAAGAATTGTTAGGGGTTATAAGTGTTTCTATTTTATTGCTTTATTTTATCATGGCTGCCCAATTCAACTCCCTTACCCAGCCCTTGATTATACTTGCTGAAATACCCATAGACATCGGTGGCTCCTTGCTTTTGGTTTGGCTTTTTGGCGCGGACATCAACTTGATGACAGGCATTGGTATTGTGGTCATGAGCGGGATTGTTATAAACGATAGCATCTTAAAAATCCACACCATGAATCAACTAAAAGCACAAGGTCTAACTATAGACGAAGCAATATTAGAAGGAGGTAAGCGCAGGTTAAAACCCATATTAATGACTTCTATTACCAGTATTTTAGCGCTTTTACCATTTTTATTTATAGATGGTTTAGGAGCTGATTTGCAAAAACCTTTAGCACTTGCTGTAATAGGAGGATTAAGTGTAGGTACTTTTATATCTTTATTCTTTTTACCCATTTTATATAAATGGTTTACCAAATAAACTAGCATAAAAAAAAGCGGTCCAAATGGACCGCTTTTTTTTAATAGACAAACTAACCTGTTTACTGATTTTCAACATAACGCAATCCGCTTTGCGCTAATTGATTTTCAAGAATAGCCATATTTACTTCGTTTGAAGCATTTGGATCTATTTTAATGATTTCACCTTCAGGTGTGTGAATTAAGTAAAAACCCTCTTCCATAGAAGCCAATTTAATAAGTTCCCCATTTTCACCAATTGCATTCCAAGACTTGTCCTCTGGTACAAAAAGTAAGTTCACTTCTTTCCCTGCATTATCACCGTTTAAAATAGCGATATCAAATTTGTTTTTAGATGCCGTCATACGCACATCTGTTCCTTTTACATTAGCATACTGTGTTTCAGACTCGCCATCTGCCATAGCAATAGGATTGCTTCCAGTCCAGAATTCTAACAAGTTAAAAAAAATAACATCTCCAATTAAAAATAGAGGATAAACCGGCACAATATTCAATGCCCAGAATACTAGACTATCTAGAAACTTGTTCTCGGTTAATCCATCGTTCCAATCGCGTAAAGATTTAAACGCACTAAAAGATCCTAAGCAAGACGTACATAAAATAGTCATGCTTAACATTCCGCAAATAAAAAATTTCTTGTTCATACTATAAAGATTTAAAAGTTAGTACTGGTTTTATTTATCTAAAGTGTTATTCCCTTGTTTTACATCAGCCATTAATTGTGAAGGAGCAATTTCTACTTTTTTCACTCCAGATTGTGTGGGAACTCCTAAGGTATAATATGGATTTGCCCACGCCCAACTCTTTTTAATGTTTTGAACACCGGGTTTAGTCCAGCGCATCATTTGTAAGGGGATGTAATATTCCTCGACACTTTCATCATTGAAAGTTACAACAACTTCTAATGGCATAGGCATTAAACCGATTCTTTTAAATTGAATCTGGGTGTTTTTTTCAGTTTCTTCTATTTTATCAACGGCATAATCTATAGTATTGGTAGTTTGTGTCCAATCTGTTAGATACCAGTTTAATTGTGCGCCAGAAACCTTTTCAGCAATGCGAATAAAGTCATTTGGCGTTGGATGTTTCATTTTCCAAGTTGAAAAATAAGTTTTAAGTGTCTCTTCTAACAGCTCTTTTCCTATTAAATATTCCAACTGTGCCAAAAAAACTGCTCCTTTAGAATAAGCCGAAGCACCGTAAGCTGAATTGTATTCCCATCGATCAGCATGGGTACTTTGGGGTTGCTCCTTACCCGAATTTGCAAGCGCAATGTAACCCAAATAGCTTCTTTTTAATGGCTGTTCTTTATTTTGCTCCATTACTTCATTCATAGCAAGCGAAGACGTGTAAGTAGTCATCCCTTCGTCCATCCACTCATGTTTAGCTTCGTTTGTTGCCAATACGTGCTGAAACCAAGAATGCGCCAACTCATGAGCTGTCACTCCAACTAAGCTTCCAAATTTACGTTCACCTGTAATTAAAGTACACATGGCGTACTCCATTCCGCCATCTCCACCTTGTATAACCGAATATTGTTTGTAGGGATATTGGCCAATATGTTCATTAAAATACAGCAATAAGGCTTCCGTTTTTGGTTGTAAGTTTTTCCAATTCTCTATCATCTCTGGATTGTCTTTATAGAAAAAATGAAGCTTTGTTCCATCCTTAGCCATAAACGAATCATGAATGAAATCTGGATCTGCTCCCCAAGCAAAATCATGCACCATAGGAGCTATAAAATGCCAGGTTAATTTCTTAGATTTGGTTTTTACCTTTACGCCTTCATCTTGGTATCCATGTCCAATTTCATTTGGATTTTGAAGATACCCCGTTCCACCAATTACATAGTCTTTATCGATATTGATTTTTACATCAAAATCTCCAAAAACTCCTTGAAATTCTCTTGCAATGTAAGGATGAGCGTGCCAACCTTCAAAATCATATTCAGCCATTTTTGGATACCATTGGGTCATGGAAAGTGCAACCCCTTCTGCATTATTTCTGCCTGATCTTCTAATTTGTTTGGGCACTTGACCTTCAAAGTTCATGTCGAAACGCGTAGTTTCACCCGGAGCAATAGGTTCATTTAAATACACTTCTAAAACCGTTCCTACTTCTTTAGTTACAACAGCTTGATTCCGGTGTTTCAAATTCATCACTTTCAGATACCCAATTTCGTTAGGTGTTAAGCTACCAATTCGGTCTCCTACGCGTGAATCTGGATCTTTGATGCTTTGCGAACGCACATCCATTTCACTTCCAGGCTGAAAGGCATTGAAATACAAATGAAAGAAAACTTGGTCTAAGGTATCTGGGGAATTATTGGTATACCTGATAGTTTGTGTTCCTGTATATTGAAAACTTTTTACATCCATATCTACTTCCATTTGGTAATCGATATGCTGCTGCCAATAAGAAGTATTGTTTTGAGCGCTTAAAATGGAAAAACTAAATATGAATATGAGAAATGAGAAATATCTACAATTCATCTGCTAAAATTAAAGCGTTATATAAATTAACAATTTTACCTGAAACTGATAATTCTGAAAACTCAGTTGTGTTGTTCGGATCTCCGCCTACAATTACTTCGCCATTAAAAGATAAACCACTATCCATGATTACTTTTTTAACTTGAGCGGCCGTTAATTTTGGATAGTAAGAACGTATTAGTGCTGCAACACCTGCAACTGCTGGTGCAGCCATAGAGGTTCCCCCTAAAGAATCATAGGTGTCTAAAGGTGTAGTAGCATAAATTCCAGAACCTGGAGCAAAAATATCTACACTTGATTTGCCATAATTGGAAAAGCCAGATACCATTGCTTTACCGTAAGAGGAAGTAATAGAACCGATATTTATAAAGTTATTTGCAATTTCGGTCTCATTTTCAGGATTCTGATCATTTGGATATGTCCGTACTTCATCTAAATTTGAAGCATCATTTCCTGCTGCATTTACGATTAATACATCTTTTTCTGCTGCATAACGTATAGCATCTTCAACTGCTTCAGGGTAAGTAGAAAAAGATTTTCCAAAACTAGTATTGATTATTTTTGCTCCATTGTCCACCGCATATCGAATTGCCAATGCTATATCTTTATCGTATTCGTCTCCATCTGGAACTGCACGAACCGCTAAAATTTGTACGTTTTGAGCAACTCCTTTTACTCCTATATCGTTAGTTCTATCTGCTGCAATTATGCCTGAAACGTGTGTTCCATGTTTTGCGCCTTCTTTTTTAGGGTTTGGACCTGATACACGATTATCTCCATAAACAGTGACAGTGAAGTCGTTTTCATCATCTCCTAATTTGTTAGCACGAGCATTTAAGTCTTTTTTGAAATGATAATTCATTCTATTTTGAAAGTATTCTTTTCCACTTTCCAATTGGGTATATACCACCGTTAAATCTTCTCCCGCATTGGTCATTATGCTCATCAAAAAGTTTTTGTGGTTCGCCAAATCAGTAGAGTCTGTTTCAAAAGTACGAAGAGAAGCTAGCGTAAGTTTATCAACATCCATTGCTTCTTTCAAGCTTTTTTCTCCTCGCATCAAGTTGGTTTCTAGCATCAAATACCGATTATAATTACTTTGAGCTTGCTTCATTTCTTTATCATATTCAGCTTTAGCAGCTTCATATTGCATTTTTTCAGCATCACTAAGTTGGCTTAAATCATCTCCATATTTATTCTCAATATCTCTAACAATACGAGTAAACTCTAAGTTTTCTTCTTCAATATCTCCAAGGAAATTCCAACCGTACACATCATCTACAAATCCATTTCCATCGTCATCCATATCATTTGCTGGAATTTCATCAGGGTTTACCCACATTACAGATGCTAAATCTTCGTGTTCATGGTCTACACCACTATCAACAACTCCTACAATTACAACTTCTCCTTCTTGGTCACGAATTAATTCTTCGTAAGCACGGTTTACACTCATGCCCGGAATGGTATCTTTTAATAAATCTGCATGGCTCCATGTTTTCTGTTCTTCTTCTGTTAAGGCTTGATTTTTTTCTGGTAAATCTCCTAAACTGAGAGATTCAGCTTCAAACTTTAATCCAGTTGTACCACAGCTTGTTAATAATGCTGAGGCCAAAATAGCTCCTACGTAATTTCTATAGTTTGTTTTCATCTTAATTAAATAATTCGTTAAATGTAAATATTTGATTTAGTCGTACTCCTTTTTCAGTTTGTTTTAAATTAATTACCTCATTGTGGGCATCATGCTCTAAAAACAGATAATAATTTTCATTTGCAGCTTCATCTAAAAATAGTTTTTTTTCTTGAAGCGTTAATAAAGGTCTTGTATCATATCCCATTACAAAAGGCAATGGAATATGTCCTGCTGTGGGTAATAAATCTGCTGTAAAGACCAATTTTTTATCTTTATAATCAATAATAGGAATCATTTGTTTATCGGTGTGCCCATCTGCAAAAAAGACTTCAAAATTAAGCTCATCATAAAAATGACGTTGTTGGTTTCTTTCTAAGAAATGAAGCTGCCCAGATTCTTGCATAGGTAATAAATTTTCTTTTAGAAAAGAAGCTTTCTCTCTATCATTTGGGTTAGTTGCCCATTCCCAATGTTCCTTATTGGTCCAAAATTTCGCATTTTTAAAAGCAGGTTGGTAACCCGTTTTGTTCTTATTCCATTCTACGCTTCCTCCGCAATGGTCAAAATGTAAATGCGTCATAAATACGTCTGTAATGTCATCTCTATGGAAGCCATGTTTGGCGAGAGACCTGTCTAAGGTATCGTCACCCCAACGAAAATAGTAGCTAAAAAATTTATCGCTTTGTTTACTCCCTAAGCCAGTGTCAATTAAAATAAGTTGCTTCTCATTTTCAATTAGCAAACTAGTTGCTGCAATGTCTATCATATTATTTTCATCAGCTGGATTGGTTCTTTGCCATAAGGATTTTGGAACAACCCCAAACATAGCACCTCCATCTAATTTGAAATGACCAGTTTCAATGCTGTATAATTTCATTTGTGTTTTGTTTAGGTGCAAAATAATAAACTTAAGTGAAGACAAACTTTCTATTCTCTCTAATTGTAGTATTTTTAACAACTCAATTGAAAGCAAATATGTTAGAACTCTCTGGAATTATCATTTTAGGAATTGCAGCCCAATGGTTTGCATGGAAACTCAGAATCCCAGCTATACTTCCTCTTATACTTATCGGTTTGGCTGTAGGACCTTTGGCTACATTATACACAGAAGATGGTAGCAAATTAATAGAACCCATTTGGAATGGTGAACGAGGCCTTTTTCCTGGCGAAAGTTTATTTTACTTTGTATCACTAGCCATAAGTGTAATCCTTTTTGAAGGCGGACTTACTTTACGAAGAAGCGAACTACTTAACGTAGGCCCGGTTATTGTAAAATTGATTACAGTTGCGGTAATCATTACCTTTGTGGGTGCAGGTATGGCAGCACACTGGATTCTCGGTTTAAGCTGGCAAATTTCACTTTTGTTTTCTGGTCTGATTATAGTAACCGGACCAACGGTTATTGCACCAATTTTAAGGAATATACCTTTAAAAAAAGACGTAGCTGCTATTCTTAAATGGGAGGGTATATTAATAGACCCCATAGGTGCCTTAGTAGCTGTTTTGGTGTACGAATTTATCTCTGCTGGTGGTGGCGATGCCTTTACCCAAACTGCTTTAGTTGAATTTGGTAAGATTGTGCTCTTTGGTTCAACCTTCGGATTTACATTTGCACATAGTCTTTCGTTTCTGATTAAAAAGAAAGTTATTCCGAATTATTTGATGAATGTATTCACCTTAGCAACGGTGCTAGGTGTTTTTGTTTTAGCTGATAATTTTGCTCATGAAAGTGGACTTTTAGCGGTTGTTGTTATGGGAATTATTATGGGAAACACGAACTTGCCTAACTTCAAAGAACTTTTATATTTCAAAGAATCACTTAGTGTTTTACTTATTTCTATTTTATTTATTTTGCTTGCAGCCAACATCAACATGGAAGAACTTATGCTCGTTTACAATTGGCAAGCCCTTATTTTATTTGCTACGGTAGTTTTTATTGTTCGGCCGCTGGGAGTTTTCCTAAGCAGTATAAACTCTAGTCTCAATTTGAGAGAAAAACTCTTTATTAGCTGGGTAGGACCACGTGGTATTGTTGCTGCTGGTATTGCTTCTTTATTTGGAATTAAGCTTGCCAGTCAAGGGGTTCACAATGCAGAACTAATTACACCACTTGTATTTATGATAGTACTTGGAACAGTGCTTTTAAATGCAACAACAGCTCGCCCTTTTGCGAAATTAGTGGGCGTTTTTCAAACCGATTCCAATGGAATATTAATTATTGGTTCTTCATCCTTCTCTCGTTTAATTGCAAAATACTTAATTGAGAATAATAGACGGGTAATTATTGTAGACAACAATCAAAGCAATACAGAAGCTGCTAAAAAAATGGGCATAGAAGCCTTAAATGCCAATGTGTATTCAGATAATTTGGTAGATAATGTAGAACTTTCTGACATTGGTTATATGATGGCACTTACTGGTAATACGGCTGTAAACAATAAAGCCATAGAAAATTTCTCTTCTCATTTTGGGGGTAAAGGAGTATACCGAGTTATTACCTCTGAAGAAATGAAAGATGATTTCAATATACCTCAAGAAGGCTTATTTTCCTATACAGATGATTATATTAAATTAGTGAACTTATCCAGAAAATACCCTGAAGTACATGAAATTCCATTGTCTTCTAAAAAGCATTATACTAAATTGATTGATAATGCAAATGAGGAACCTGAGGCCATTCCGTTATTCGTAAAAACAAATGATGATAAGATAGATTTGATTCCTTATAACAGCGATAATCTTACAATAGAAGAAGGTTTCAGATTGGTTTACTTAGGCAAGGAAATATCCAACGAATTTTCTGAACAGATTACCAAAGAAAATTCGGTAAAAAAAGAAACAAACGCTGACTAATCTTTGTTTGATATGCTTTCTGAAAATGAATTACTTTACCGTATAGCACTTCAAAATTTGCCTCACTTAGGTGATGCTACCGCTAAGAAACTTATCGACAGATTGGGTTCTGCCGAAGCTATTTTTAAGGAAAAAAAAGCAAAACTCTTATCTATAGATGGTATTGGTTTACACAAAATTAAACACTTGAATGATGCATCTTATTTAGATGAAGCTGAAAAAGAATTACATTTCATAAAATCAAATCAGATTGAAGTTTGGTCTTACCAAGACAAAAATTATCCTAGCCTACTAAAGCATTGTATAGATGGTCCTATTCTTTTGTTTACCAGGGGAAATATCGACCTTCAAAATAAAAAAATAATCAGTGTTGTAGGCACTCGAAAAATCACTTCTTATGGAATTCAATTTTGTGAAAAACTAATTTCAGATTTAGCAGTTTTAAATCCTATAATTGTCTCTGGGTTTGCCTACGGAGCAGACATTACTGCTCAAAAAGCAGCTATAGATCTCAATTTACAAACCATAGGTTGTTTGGCGCATGGCCTAGACCAAATTTACCCAAAAGTCCATTCAAAATATGTTCCTGATGTTGAAAAAAACGGTGGTTTTGTCACTGATTTCACCAGTGGAGGCGTATTCGATAGAAATAATTTTTTGAAAAGAAACCGTATTATTGCCGGTATGAGCGAAGCAACTATCGTCATAGAAAGTGCAGAAAAAGGAGGTTCCTTAGTCACTGCGGACATTGCTAATTCGTATAACAGAGAAGTCTTTGCCGTTCCGGGAAGAAGCACGGACAGATTGAGTTTGGGCTGCAACAATTTAATTAAAAAACACCAAGCCAAACTAATAACTAGTGCAGCAGACCTTATTTATCATTTAGGTTGGGACTTGGATACTCAACCTGCAAAGCAAACACAGCTTTTTGTTGATTTTACAGAAGACGAACAAAAATTAGTAGATAAGTTAGTTGAATTAGGAAAATGTGAATTAGACGAATTATCTTTGCAGACCAAAATGCCAACCTATCAATTGGCTGGTTTGCTTCTTAATTTGGAATTAAAAGGGGTAGTAAGACCACTACCTGGAAAACAATTTGAATATATAAATTAAACAATATGAAAAAAATTGCCTTAAGTTTAAGCCTAGTATTATTAATCTCAATGAGTTTTACTTCTTGTGGTGAAGAACCTAAAAAAGAGAAAACTGAAGTAGAAATGCTGCAAGAAAAGTTTGACATGAACATGAAAGAAACCATTGCAATTCATGATGAGGTGATGCCTAAAATGTCTGAAATTAACAATCTTCTTTCAGAATTAGAGATGCAAAGTCCTAAGATGAATCAGGAGGAGTATCAACTTACTTCGTCCCGTTTACAAGAATCCTATATGCAAATGATGTCTTGGATGAAAAAGTTTAGTGCTAATTTTGATACCAAAGAAGTTAACTCTGGAATTACTTCTGAAAAGATAGATGTTTTAAAAGAAAAAAATGAACAATTATCAGGTCTAAAAAAGGAAGCTGAAGAAATGAGAAACAATGTGCTTAGCAGTCTTAAAAGTGGAAAGGAACTTGCTAAAAAGTACAAATAATAATAAGTTTACTTTACCAAAACAAAAAAACCCGTTGCGATGCAACGGGTTTTTTGTGTTTAATTTATGTATTTGCTTACAACTGAAAAGTTAAACCAGCGCCAAGCACTTGTCTGATCTGAAAGCCTTTTACTGCATTATCATCATAAATAGCTTGGAATGTAAAGTTTGTAGAGATGTAGTCGTTCACCTTTAATACTAGATTTAAAGTATAATCTATATCTACATTTTGTGGGTCTTCCATATAATTCGAGAATAAATTTAAAATATTCTCCATGTTTATGTTTTCCATTAATTTGAATTTGCCGTAAGCATTTATTGAAGCACCAAATTCAGTTCGTACTGTTTCTCCTTGATCTAAACCAAAAAAGTCTCCATCCACATAATCAGGCGTTGTCGTAAATCTAGAATTAGCAAGAATTAAGCGTCCTGTGGCTGGGGAAATATTTACTCTAAAGTCATCGCTTTCTTTCCATAAAGCTCCTAAGCCCAGTTGCAAATAGGCTGGCGACATAAATTCAGTCTGCAATGTTCTTGTTTCATTTCCTTCCTCGTCTGTGCCAAATTCATACCCTCTCGCAAATTGAGTTCTGAAATTCAGCATCGTAGAGTAACTCCATTTTGAATCTCCCATTTGGTATCCTGCAACGGAGTTCAACTCTAATCGATCGTTTGTTTTCCTTGTAAATTCTTGGTCTTTGGTTTTAGTAATACCATAATCTCCTAAAAATTTGGTATCCCAAGAGATTTTATCTTTTTTGTAGTTGAGGTCATAACTCACTAAAATATTAGCAGAATAATTAGATGTTCCTCCTCCAAGCCATTCGCTATTGAAGCTAGCTTGGTTGATTAAAAAAGAGAAGTTTCCTCCCGTTTTCCAATTTTTTTCTACTTTTGCTTCATCTTCGTTCTCCGCAGTAGCATCACTGTCTTGGGCAATTACATAGAATGAGCAGAATAAGAAAAATAAAAAGTAATATTTTTTCATAACCTAAATATATTTTTGGCTGCAAATATAGCTGGAATCAGGAATATACAAAACCATTTCTGGTTTAGCTTTTATTGTTTTTCTTAAATAGCGGAACAGAAGAACAAGCTTCGCCATACATAATAGACTTGGCAATGGGCTGAAGTTTTGCAATCAATAATAGATAAGCTGATTCTGGAACAGGCTTGTGCGCGCATCCTTTGACAATTACAGGCAAGTCTTCATAAGAAGATAAATCCAATTGCATAATATTTTCAGTATAAAGAACCAAGTTCAAATCAGTGATATTTCCTTTGATTACTTTTTTGGCGACTCTTTGCAAATGAATACTTACTAACATAAACGCCCAAGACGGAACAATTGCATCTGTAGAACAATGCAATGCAATAAGATGATTTTTATATTGATTCCAATTATGTGCATTCAAAGCTGCTCTGAAGTCTTTTTCTCTTAAAAGAAAACCTTCGAATAACCATTGTGAAATATCGATTTGAGTTCGTACACCTTCAACATACAAATCTTCCAAATCAATGGTTTTTAGCTTGCTGTTGGCAACACGATTAATGATTTCTGACATATATTTAGTCTATAACATTCCCAATTCTAGTTTGGCTTCTTCGCTCATATTATCCTTAGACCAAGTCGGCTCAAAAGTCATTTCTACCTCACAGTCGGTAATGACATCTAAAGATTGTACTTTTTCTTTCACTTCTTGTGGAAGTGACTCTGCAACTGGACAATTTGGAGAAGTTAGCGTCATTACGATTTTAACCTCTGCGTTTTCATTTACAAAAACGTCGTAAATTAAACCCAACTCATAAATATCAACAGGGATTTCGGGATCGTAAATGGTTTTTAAAACACGTACAATTTTATCTCCTAACTCTGTTGTGTTAATGGTTTCTGTTGACATAATTTCTAATTTAATTTAGCTTGATAAGCTATGGCGTAATTTTTTAGTTGCTTAATCATACTCACCAGTCCGTTAGCTCGATTTGGCGACAAATGTTCTTTAAGGCCAATTTCGTCAATAAAAGCGGTATTGGCTTCTAAAATTGCTTTCGGCTTTTGATTGGAAAAAGCACGAATTAAAATAGCGATAATGCCTTTGGTAATAATGGCATCGCTATCTGCTGTAAATACAATTTTATCTTCTTTCATGTTAGCGTGTACCCAAACTCTACTTTGGCAACCTTTAATGATATTATCATCGGTTTTGTGACTTTCCTCCATAGGATCTAAGCCTTTACCTAACTCAATCATATATTCATAGCGTTGCATCCAGTCTTCAAACATGCTAAACTCATCAACAATTTCATTCTGAATTTCTTGAATCTCTGCCATAATTTTGTTCTCCTATTTTTTTCCTTTTGCTTTTAATAGTACTTTTCCATCTTTATCTAGAAAATATAACATATTTTCTGTTTCCGAAAAATGCTTCACTTTACCAGTTGCTCCAAAAAATGAATTTTCAATTTCCATGGTTTCTTCACAATACATTTTAGTAGCAAGACCATAGCCTAAATCTAAAACATCTTCGTTTAAACTGTAATTGAATTGATAGTTATTGCAACCGGATTCACCATTTATCATTCTTAATTTTGGATTTACACGAAGTGATAAATCCATCTCTTCCACATCGCGATCTTCGATGGCAAGTAGCTGATATTCTTTTTCTTCAAAAGAAGTAGAGTACTTATCCATATCCTTGTTTTTCGTGCTTTTACAAGCTGCAAAAGCAATAATTATTACTAAAATTGACATTACTTTTTTCATATTATTGAAGCATTTGTAGCGCACGTTGAAGTGCATTAATAAAATTATCTATTTCATCTTTTGTATTATAAAAAGCAAAAGAAGCCCTTATCGTTCCTGGAATTTTATAGTATTCCATAATGGGTTGAGCACAATGATGACCAGTTCTAACTGCTATTCCTAACTTATCTAAAATAGTGCCTACATCGTAAGCATGAATACCTTCAAAATTAAAAGAAAGCACTGCTGTTTTCCCTGATGGCTCTGGTCCGTAGATGATAGACTTATCTAGTTCCTTTAACCGATTAGTAGCGTAAACTAAAAGCTCATTTTCGTAATTAGAAATCGCATCAAAACCTATTTCATGCATATAATCTAGTGCGGCTCCAAATGCAATTCCACCTGAAATATTCGGAGTTCCTGCCTCAAATTTATGAGGTAATCCAGCGTAGGTTGTTTTTTCAAAGCTCACTTGGTCTATCATCTCACCACCGCCTTGATATGGAGGCAGCATTTCTAACAAGTTTTGTTTTCCGTACAAAATTCCAACTCCCGTTGGTCCGCAAATTTTGTGGGCTGAAACCGTGTAAAAATCAACATCTAAAGCTTGTACATCTGCTTGAATGTGTGGAGCGGCCTGCGCTCCATCAATTAATACTTTAGCATCAACTTCATGTGCTTTTTCGATAATGAATTCAATGGGGTTGATGGTTCCTAAGGCATTTGAAACATGGTTTACAAATACCAATTTGGTTTTAGAATTTAATAGTTTTTGGTATTCCTCTAAATTCAATTGCCCATTAAATTCCATAGGAATTACTTTTAAAATGGCTCCAGTTTTTTCACAAAGCATTTGCCAAGGAACAATATTAGAATGATGCTCCAAAGCAGAAACTATAATTTCATCACCTGCTTTTAGTATAGAAGCATAGCCGCTTGCAACTAAATTTATGGAATGTGTTGTTCCCGAAGTGAAAATAATTTCATAAGCTTTTGCAGCATTGAAATGTTTCCTAATTTTTTCTCGAGCTTGCTCATAAGCATCGGTAGCTTCTTGAGAAAGTGAATGCACACCACGGTGTATATTGGCATTGTAATTCTGATAATAATCTACAATGCAATCAATTACTTGTTGTGGGGTTTGCGAAGTCGCTGCATTATCAAAATATACTAAATCCTTACCATTTATCTTTCTTTGCAAAATAGGAAAGTCTTTTCTTATTCGCTCTACATCAAACATCATTTGGGTTTCTGGATTATTCATCATTTATCTTTTTTTCAAATTTCCTACAAATCGAATCCTAAATGCACTCCAATCTTCAAAGCGATTTGCTTCGTAATTCTATGTTTTATTTCTGGAATTTTCACTCCCGTTAAAACTTTATTGGCAAATGCAAACATCATTAAAGCTTTGGCTTCTTTTATAGGTATTCCTCTAGAACGCAAGTAATACAAAGCTTCTTGGTCTAACTGACCAATGGTGCAACCATGACTACATTTTACATCATCTGCAAAAATCTCTAGCTGTGGTTTAGAATTTATGCTGGCTTTATCATCTAACAAAATATTATTGTTACTCTGAAAAGCGTCTGTTTTCTGGGCAATTTTATCAACTAAAACTTTTCCGTTGAAAACTCCTGTAGATCGATCTGAAAAAATGCCTTTGTAATCTTGGTGACTTTCACAATTGGGTTGCATGTGATGCACCAAGGTGTTGTGATCTACATGTTGTTTACCTTCTAAAATGGTTATTCCATTTAAAACAGAATTGATGTGTTCACCATGCTGATAAAAATTCAAATTATTTCGTGTCAATTTTCCACCTAACGAAAAAGTGTGAATTGAGCAGTGGCTATTGGATTCTTGTTTTACGTGTGTATGATCTATTAATGAGGAGCTTACTTTGTCATTTTGAATTTTATAATAATCCATAATGGCATTTTTTTCTACAAAAATCTCCGTAACTGAATTGGTTAAGACTGCATTAGCCGTTAAACTTTGGTAACGTTCTATCACCTGAATCTGTGCATTTTCTTCAACTACAATTAAGTTTCTTGGCTGCAACATCAATGCACTTTCATTTCCTGTTGAAAAATGTAAAATCTGAACTGGCTTTTCAGCAGCCACAGACTTGGGAACTCGAATAAAAGCCCCTTCTTTGGAAAAGGCAGTATTCAATGCCGTTAAACTCTCTTCTGGTGCAATTTTGTTGAAATACTTATCTATTATCGATTTGTACTTCGGACTATTTAAAGCAGAAGACATCAAACAGGCATCAAATTTATCATGTGTGGTACTGGATAAATGCGAAGCATAAATGCCATCTACAAACACAATTTGATAGGTGTCAATTTCGTGAATACAATATTTTTTAATGTCTCTGTACTCTATTGCATCTTCTTTTTTAGGGAAAATACTGTAATCATCTTTTAGAATAGAATTTAATGAAGTATACTTCCAATCCTCTTCTTTTTTGGTAGGAAAACCCTTGTTTTCAAAAAACTTGATAGCATTGTTACGCAATGCGTGAATATCGTTTTCCAAATCAATTTGCTCTTCGAAAGCAAAAAAAGATGATATTAATTTTTCTTTTAAATCCATAATTTTTAACTCTTCAAAATCAATTAGACTTTTTCAGCTTGCTCTTCTTTAATCCAGTCGTAACCTCGTTCTTCTAAATCTTTGGCCAACTGCTTATCTCCTGTTTTTACAATTTTTCCATCCATTAATACATGTACTACATCTGGAACTATGTAATCTAACAAACGTTGGTAATGCGTAATCAATAATACTGAATTATCTTTGCCTCTCAATTTATTTACTCCGTTTGCAACTACTTTCAATGCATCGATATCTAAACCTGAATCAGTTTCATCTAGGATGGCTAATTTTGGCTCCAACATCGCCATTTGAAAAATTTCGTTTCGTTTTTTCTCTCCACCTGAAAAACCTTCATTAAGAGAGCGAGATAAAAATTTTCTATCCATGTCTAACAAGGCCGCTTTTTCTCGAATTTTTTTTAGCATTTCGTTGGCAGGCATATCTTTCAATCCACGCGCCTTTCGCACTTGGTTGATTGATGTTTTAATAAAGTTGGTAACCGAAACACCTGGAATTTCAACTGGATATTGAAAAGAAAGGAAAATTCCACGATGAGCGCGTTCTTCTGGGGCTAATTCAGATATGTTGGCTCGTTCAAAAAGAATATCTCCATCCGTAACTTCAAAATCTTCATTGCCAGCAATAACCGAAGCTAAGGTGCTTTTCCCTGAACCGTTTGGTCCCATGATAGCATGTACTTCACCTGGTTTAATTTGTAAATTAATTCCCTTTAGTATAGCTTCACCTTCTACAGAAGCGTGTAAATTTTTTATTTCTAACATAACTTTTTTAACTTATTTAATTGATTTTTTTATTTCAATGGTTTCTTCCATTCTTGGTTCGCTTAGACGAATAATTTGTTTCACTTTAATAAATTCTTCCCAACCTTCTTCCTCATCATTAGGGATAAGGTCTCCAGTAACTACAACAGGTACCATGTCATATTCATCAAACTTGTACGATTCTGCTTGGTTTGCCAATTCCATTCCTGTGGAATCAAGGACTACTCCGTAAATAAAATCTTTTCCTTTTAAGATAGCGGCATCATCTACTTTAATAAATTCGCCCACATAAGTTTTTAACTTAGTGGTTTCCACTTCAGTTTCTATTTCTTCAGTTTGACCATCTGTTTTTTTGCTTTTAGCATCATTACAAGAGATGAAAGCAAAGCAAATTAGGAGTACAAAAAAATTGCTTTTCATAGTAAAATTTATAATTAAAGTTTTATCCAACAGACCCTTCTAAGGAAATTTCTAATAATTTTTGAGCTTCTACAGCAAATTCCATTGGTAATTTGTTCAATACTTCTTTACTGAAACCATTTACAATTAAGGCTATTGCTTTTTCTTCATCAATTCCCCTTTGGTTACAGTAAAAAATTTGGTCTTCTCCAATTTTACTAGTTGTAGCTTCATGCTCTACTTGGGCAGTTTTGTTTTTCGCTTCGATGTAAGGAAAGGTGTGTGCTCCACATTTGTTACCCATTAGCAGCGAATCACATTGCGAAAAGTTCCTCGCATTATCTGCTCTGCTATTTATCTGAACTAAACCACGATAGGAATTTTGAGATTTCCCTGCAGAAATTCCCTTCGAAATAATGGTACTTTTTGTGTTCTTACCAATATGAATCATCTTAGTTCCAGTATCTGCTTGCTGAAAGTGATTGGTCAATGCTATTGAATAAAATTCGCCAACAGAATAATCTCCTTTCAAGATACAACTCGGATATTTCCACGTTACCGCAGAACCTGTTTCTACTTGCGTCCAGCTGATTTTAGATTTCTTATGGCAAATTCCTCTTTTGGTTACAAAATTATAAACTCCACCTTTTCCTTCTTTATCACCAGGAAACCAGTTTTGAACAGTTGAATATTTTATTTCGGCTCCGTCTAAAGCAATCAACTCTACTACAGCTGCATGCAACTGATTTTCATCTCGCATGGGAGCGGTGCAACCTTCCAAATAACTTACATAACTATCTTCATCAGCAACCAAAAGCGTACGTTCAAATTGTCCAGTTCCAGCTTGATTAATTCTGAAATAAGTTGACAATTCCATAGGACATCTTACGCCTTTTGGAATATAACAAAAAGACCCATCACTAAACACAGCGGAGTTTAAAGCCGCGAAAAAATTATCAGATTTAGGTACAACTGACCCGATGTATTTTCTTACTAACTCAGGATATTTTTGAATAGCTTCAGAAATAGAACAAAAAATAATTCCTTTTTTGGCTAAAGTAGATTTAAAAGAAGTAGCAACAGAAACTGAATCTACTACCACATCCATAGCAACACCAGCTAATTTTTTTTGTTCATCTAAGGAGATACCTAATTTTTTAAACGTATCTAACAACTCAGGGTCAACCTCATCTAAACTTTCATATTTAGGTTTCTTGTTAGGTGCTGAGTAGTAGGAAATGTTTTGATAATTTGGTGCATGATAATGAACATTAGCCCATTTTGGCTCTTTCATTTTCAACCACGTTTTATAAGCATCTAATCGCCATTCCGTCATCCATTCTGGCTCCTCTTTCTTTTTAGAAATTGCCCTAACGATATCTTCATTAAGACCTACGGGAAATGTATCAGATTCTATGTCTGTATAAAATCCATATTCATATTCCTTAGTTTGTAAGTCTTTTTCTAACTCTTCTTCAGTATATGCCATAATTTAATTTTTTATTTACAGCGAAAAACTTTCGCCACAACCACATGTGCGTTGTGCATTTGGGTTGTTGAATACAAATCCTTTTCCATTTAACCCACCCGAATATTCTAGGATGGTTCCTACCAAATACAAAAAGCTACTTTTATTCACAGCAATTCGTATTCCGTTATCTTCAAATATCTTGTCCGTATCATGTTGACTTTGGTCAAAATTCAAATCGTAAGATAATCCAGAGCATCCTCCACTTTTCACGCCAACGCGTACAATGTGTTTTGTAGCGTCAAAACCTTCTTCCTGCATTAAGGAAAAAATTTTTGACTTGGCTTGTTCACTAACTTTTATCATTACTTTAAATTTAATCTAAATAAAGAACAAATATACAATTAAGCCCATGATTTTCAAAGTAGCTTAACATTTTAATAATTCATACCAAAATAGAAAATATTTATCCATACAGCAATTGTAATTTATCAGGAGCTATAATTTGCTTTCCGCTTCAATAAACTCCTCATCAAATGCGTAAAACTAAAGCATAAAAAGAGCTTCTTTTAGTCGCTTTTTTACACTCTATTTTACTGCCTTTGCTGTGGAGTTGGATTTCCACTGCAATCAAGGCTATTGAAATTTATAACTTATGTTGAATTTATTATGCTAAAAAGCAACTAATAAGAGGTAGCACATTGCTAAAGTTTCGCAGCCTATTTTCATTGTGCTTTTTATATAAACGACTGCATAATGCCATGGTTATCAATTGGTTTTATTGTGTTTTTAAAGCATCAGAAAAATAACAAAAAAGCTCTTTCATTTCATTTTTGTAGTGTACTCAAAAAAAAATTATTTAAATACGTTGAAAGTTTGTTGGTTTATAATTTTTACTGTTCTAATTTTGTTGCAAATTTATTACACGTGAAATCAATTAAAAATCTATTTGGACTAAACTTATCTTTGATAAGTATGCTCCTGTTTTTTGGATTTCATGTTTCTGTTCAAGCTAGTGTTGTAGATGAGTTGGATGTTTTATACACTGCTGAAAGTGCACAAAGCAGTATTTCATCGGGAAATCCAAATAAAGATTTTGACTTTAAAGACTTCAAAGCAGAAGAAATAGAATTAGAGGAAGAAACTACTGATACACATTCTTCTGATGCTCATGCAGAGTCTATTTATATAAGCACCACTTTATCTTACAAAGTACCAGCTTTATTAGAAAAGCAGCCCAATATATTATTTACTAGAAGACTTTCGCTTCACATTCTACATCAGGTCTTTTTGATTTGATACTTTTCAACATACTTACATTTTTAAATTCTATTCTATAAGATTATCTTGTTGTTAATCAACGAATAGTTCTTAGAGTTAATGATAAGTATCCCCTCCGATTTAATGTAAATTCGTTTTAAAATGAAACATACCGTTTCGTAGTTAAGGTGTTTTTATCCACATCTTCAAATCCGATTCAGTTTACATTCCACATCAATTTAATATTTCCATTTTAAATTTTACTATGAAAAGTATAATCAAATTCGGCTATCTATTTATCGTCGTTATTCTTGCGAGTTGTAGCCACTCATCAAGCAACGAACATCTAAAATCTAATTTTAAAGTGACCAGCGCAGTCCAAAAAGATACGGTGGTTAATAAAGAATATATTTCTCAAATTCATGCTTTTCAGCATATTGAGTTGCGCTCACTTGAAAAAGGATATTTACAAAATATCTTTGTTGACGAAGGTCAACATGTAAAGAAAGGAATGCTTTTGTTTCAAATTCAACCTACTATTTACCAAGCTGAATCTCAAAGTGCTCAAGCTGAAACCAAAAGTGCTGAAGCCGAAGTAGAATTTACAGAGGTAGAATACAACAATGTAAAAGCTTTAGCAGACCAAGACATTGTATCCCTTAATGAATTAGCCTTAGCCAGTGCTAAATTACAAAAAGCAAAATCTGAATTACAAATGGCACAAGCCAATTTGAGTCTTGCACAAACTCATTTAAGCTTTACAGAAATTCGAGCTCCTTTTGAAGGTATAGTAGGTAAGTTTGAAGATGTGCGATTAGGTAGCTTGTTAGATGAAGGCGAACTTCTCACAACACTAACTGATAACAGTAAAATGTGGGTGTATTTTAACGTTCCTGAGGCAGAATATCTGGATTATGCCATGAAAGAAAAAGAGGAAGATGAACATGTACACTTAAAACTTGCCAACCATAGGCTATTTTCCGAAGAGGGAATTATTGAAACTATTGAGTCCGATTTTAATAACCAAACAGGGAATATAGCTTTCCGAGCTACGTTTAAAAATCCGAACGCCCTTTTGCGTCATGGGCAAACAGGTACCATTCTTTGGCCTAAAAAGCTCGATAATGTAACTATGATTCCTCAAAAAGCCACGTTTGAAGTACTAGAGAAAAAATTTGTTTTTCTTGTGGACAGCAAAGGAATTGTGACTTCTAAAGAAATAAAGATTGAAGATGAGCTAAATCACATTTATTTAATAAAAGAAGGTCTCCAAACCACCGATATATTCCTTTTGGAAGGCTTAAGGAAAGTGCAGAATGGCGATGAAATAGAATTCAACGTAATCGCAGCAGAAGAAGTTTTTTCCACCCTAGAACTTCATGCAGAATAATCTCAGTTCCAACTTAAAATTAAATAAAGATGTTTAAAAATATATTAAAACGGCCTGTATTGGCTATAGTAGTTTCTGTGATGATTGTATTCGTAGGATTACTTGCCATTAAACAATTGCCTATATCTCAGTTTCCAGAAATAGCCCCTACCACGGTTAATATTTTTGTGGCTTATCCAGGTTCTAGCGCAGATGTGCTTACCAAATCAACCATCATTCCGCTAGAAACCTCCATCAATGGAGTTCAAGGTATGCGATACATTGCTTCTGATGCTACAAGTGCTGGTGAAGGAACCATACGTATCGTATTTGAACCTGGCACCGACCCTAATCAGGCTGTTGTACGTGTGAAGACCAGGGTAGATCAAGTCATGCCTAATTTACCTGAACTCGTTCAGCGCGAAGGTGTTATCATTACACCAGTACAACCTAGTATGTTGCTGTACGTTGATTTATACAGTGAAGAAAATGCAGATATCGATGAAAAATTTCTGTACAACTATGCTTACACGCGTATTGTACCCGAATTACAGCGTATAAATGGTATTGCTCAAGCACAGATTCTTGGGTCTCGAAAATACGCAATGCGTGTTTGGTTAAATACAGATAGGATGCGTGCTTATAACATTTCAGCCGAAGAAGTATTAGCAGCTATGGATGAGCAAAGTGTAATTGCACGCCCTGGCCGACTAGGACAAAGCTCTGGAATTCAAGCCCAAGCCTTGGAGTATGTATTGAACTATAAAGGAAGATACAATAAGCCAGAGCAATACGAAAACATCATTATACGAAGTAATGAAGAAGGGGAATTAATTAAACTCAAAGACATTGCAACCGTGGAGTTAGGTAGTGAATTTTTTGATATTTACTCCAATCTAGATGGACGACCATCATCGTCTATTGTATTAAAACAAACACCGAATAGCAATGGTAGCGATGTTATAGCGCAAGTAAAAGATAAATTAAAAGAACTAGAAGTGGATTTCCCTCAGGGCATTCATTATAAATACAGTTATGATGTATCTAAATTTTTAGATGCTTCTATAGAGCAAGTGGTGCATACCATTAGAGATGCATTTATACTAGTAGCTTTAGTTGTGTTTTTGTTTTTAGGAGATTGGCGTTCAACGCTTATTCCAATTATTGCAGTTCCTGTTTCGTTAATTGGTGCTTTCTTTGTCTTGCAGATGTTTGGGTTATCTATAAATCTCATCACTTTGTTTGCTTTGGTTTTAGCCATTGGCGTGGTGGTAGATGATGCCATTGTCGTAGTTGAAGCCGTACACGCCAAAATGGAAGAAGACCCACATCTCACGCCATACAAAGCTACCCAAAAAGCCCTTGGAGAATTGAGCGGAGCCATTATAGCAATTACGCTAGTGATGATTTCAGTATTTGTGCCTATCGCATTTATGAGCGGTCCAGTGGGTGTTTTTTACCGTCAGTTTGCAATTACCATGGCGAGTTCAATTTTAATATCAGGTCTAGTTGCGCTTACACTAACTCCTGTTTTGTGTGCAATGCTATTAAAAAACAATCACGGCAAACGCAAAAAATCTTTGTTTGATAAGTTCATCGATGGATTTAATACGCTATTTGAAAAACTTACTGGTCGTTACATCAAATTGTTGAATAAAATTGTAGCAAGACGGATTGTTACTTTTGGTGTTTTAGGCTTATTTGTTCTGGGTATTATGTACACGAATAACATCTTACCCTCTGGTTTTGTACCTAACGAAGACCAAGGAACCATCTATGCTATTATACAAACTCCACCAGGTTCTACATTAGAAACAACGAACAAGGTAGCTCAAGAATTACAAGAAATCGCTGAAGAAATAGATGGCATAGCATCGGTGACTTCGCTGGCTGGTTACGAAATAATGACGGAAGGTAGAGGCTCTAATGCGGGTACTTGTTTAATTAACCTAAAACCATGGAACGAGCGCAAACATTCGGTACATGAAATCATGGAAGAACTAGAACATGAATCTAAGGATTTAGGAGCAATTATAGAATATTTTGAACCGCCAGCAGTCCCTGGCTTTGGTTCTTCTGGAGGATTTTCCATGCGAATGCTGGATAAAACTGGTGAAGAGGTAGATTATAAGGATTTCGATAGAATAAACAAGGAATTCATAGCAGCGCTTAAAGATCGAAAAGAACTGAAAGGTTTGTTTACGTTTTTTGCAGCTAACTATCCACAATACGAATTAGAAATCGATAATCAAGCAGCGATGCAAAAAGGAGTTTCTATTGGAAAAGCGATGGAGAACCTCAACATATTGATTGGTAGTACATACGAGCAAGGTTTTATTCGTTTTGGACGATTCTTTAAAGTGTATACCCAAGCAGCACCAGAATTTAGAAGATACCCGTCAGATTTAGCGAATTTGTTTGTGAAAAATGAAGAAGGCAGTATGGTGCCTTATTCTTCCTTCCTGACGCTGAATAAAACACAAGGTCCTAATGAAATTACACGCTATAACTTGTTTAATACGGCATCCATTAGAGGATTGCCTGCTGCGGGATACACAACAGGAGACGCTATTAGTGCTATAAAAGAAGTTGCTGCGGAAGTTTTACCAAGAGGGTATGATATTGCTTGGGAAGGTTTGTCTTTTGATGAAGCCCAACGGGGAAATGAAGCGGTTTATATTTTCATTGTAGTTCTACTTTTCGTGTATTTAGTTTTAGCTGCTCAGTATGAGAGTTTTGTCTTGCCATTGGCGGTGCTGCTTTCGTTGCCTATCGGTATTTTTGGTTCCTTTTTTATGTTGAAAATGATGGGACTAGCCAATGATGTGTATGCGCAAATAGGCATGATTATGCTCATAGGTCTTCTGGGTAAAAACGCAGTACTTATTGTTGAGTTTGGTGTGCAAAGACACAACGAAGGTGTTCCTATACTGAATGCAGCTATCGAAGGCGCAAAAATGCGTTTTCGCCCTATATTAATGACCTCGTTTGCCTTTATTGCAGGATTAATTCCTTTAGTAATTGCACATGGTGCAGGAGCAGTAGGTAATAAAACCATTGGTTCTTCAGCAATGGGAGGAATGCTAATAGGAACATTAATTGGGGTTTTAATCATACCAGGATTATATTATACGTTTGGTAAACTGGTTGAAGGTAAAAACTTACTGCGAAACGAGTCACATTCCTCACTTTCAGAAGCCTTTGTGGAGAATGGTGAAGCAAAAGCCTCATTAATCAAAAAAATATCAAAACTCAGTGTTTTACTTAAAGTAGCACAAAGAAAAAACAACAAAAATGAAAAATAAGTCAATAATATTTAAAATTGGGATTGCTTTTCTCATTTTAAGTGCATTTTGGAGTTGCAAAACCCAAACAGTAAATTTCAAAGAGGCAAACCAAAAACTCCCTGCGAAATTTACGCAAGCCAGTGTAGATACCACCAACCTTGCAACTATTAACTGGCGAACCTATTTTGGAGATGAAAATCTTGAGACCCTAATTGATTCTGCATTGGTAAACAACCAAGAACTGAATATTGTACTGCAAGAGATTGCCATAAGCAAAAATGAAGTCTTAGAAAAGCAAGGTGAATATTTACCCTTTGTAGATATCGGGATTGGTGCTGGAACTGAAAAGGCTGGTCGGTTTACTCGCAATGGTGCTGTAGAACACAATTTAGAAATTGATGAAGGAAAAGAGTTTCCAGAACCTTTGAATGATTTTAAAATTGGAGCCACAGCTTCATGGGAACTAGACATTTGGCGTAAACTCAGAAATGCTAAAGACGCAGCTCAGATGCGATATTTAGCACAAAATGAAGGAAAGAATTTTCTGGTTACTCAATTAATAGCAGAAATAGCTGAATCCTACTATGAACTAATGACCTTAGATAACTTGCTAGTAATTATTAATAAAAATATTGAAATTCAGCAAGTTGCCTTAAATAAAGCACAACAACTCAAGCTGTATGCTAAAGCCAACCAATTATCTGTTAATCGATTTGAAGCCCAGTTGTTGAACACTACAAATCAGCAATATACCATTCAACAAAAAATTACTGAAACCCAAAATAGGCTATATTTTTTAACCGGTAGTTTTCCGAAGGATATTACTAGAGATTCAACAGAATTAATGCATATTAAACTTGATAGTGTACAAGCAGGCATACCTTCTCAGTTATTAGAAAATCGCTCTGATGTTCGACAAGCTGAACTAGAAATGGTAGCCGCAAAGTTGGATGTAAAATCTGCTAAAGCAAATTTTTATCCAAAATTAGATCTTAAAGCAGGTATCGGCTATCAAGCATTTGACACTAGCTATTTATTTAAACCAGAGTCTCTAATTTTTGATGCTGTCGGAGATTTAATGGCACCGTTGATTAATCGAAAAGCTATAAAAGCACAATACAATCGTGCTTCGGCTATGCAAATTCAAAGTGTATATGTTTACCAGCAAACTTTGCTTCAGGCTTATACAGAGGTGTTAAATCAGTTGGCCAAAATAGATAATTTCTCTCAGAGTTTCAAAACCAAACAGCAAGAAGTTGATCTTTTAAATAAATCTGTCGACATTGCTAACAGCTTATTTAAGTATGCAAAAGCAGATTATGTAGAGGTGTTGCTAACGCAAGAAGAGGTGCTAGATGCCCAAATGGAACTTGTAGAAACCAAACTAAAACAACTTAATGCAAAAGTACAGTTGTACAAAGCACTTGGTGGAGGCTGGTTATAAGTCTATTTAAACGGCTCACATAAATTTTCTGGGGATTAAGCAAAAAGTTTCTCTAATCTAAACATGAAGAATTTGACATCTACAACTCCTCTCTGATTAGCTCTAAAGAGTTTTATTTTTGAGTTGAATGATTCTG
>Ga0307930_1000536_pt1 | contig 30524 bp, 6 predicted proteins | sample OrgLakmetageno46_FD_203161 | JGI IMG/M metagenome (GOLD analysis project Ga0307930, IMG submission 203161) | Saline water microbial communities from Organic Lake, Antarctica - #46 | ecosystem: Environmental > Aquatic > Non-marine Saline and Alkaline > Saline | place: Antarctica: Organic Lake...
CTAGTCTAGTCTAGTCTAGTTAATACTCCCCAAAATACAAAGAAACACCACTGTGGCAAATAGCAACAGAAAAATGTAACCTCCAGAACAAGTCTGACACTCCATTTCCAAACACCCTAATGCCTGATGGCTGAAGGACATCGAGAGAGTAAAGAACTATAGTTTCCTCACGCAATAGGACTCAAAACCCAGTCATACTCGCTCTGAGGTCACTCTCTTCTGCTGCATATGCGACTTAACTTGCGCGCAACACGCACGCGCGTGCCCTTCTGCCCTCAGTAATTTCCCGAAATTCTCGATCCGTTGGACGAAGGCAAATGGGAACATCGGAATATTATCCATATTCTCAGGAGCTGATCGATTGACCAATGAGAAACACTTATCGAAATTCGCTGAGAGCTTGAGTAAGGTGGCCTCGCAAATTCGAAGAGATAGCTGCGCAGGACGGGGCACACTCCGCGTAGCGATATTTGAGCGCACGCAGGCTTGTTCTGAAGTAAGTGTCATCCGTATATTCATCATTCAAATTTTATTTTAAGCGTTCTTCATTTGATTCGAGGTATTACATTTTGTAAAGAGTATTTCATTTGAGTGACCACATAAATGATGGCACCAGGCGCCCACGCATTCCTTCGCACGTGCAATCTGTAGCTATTCAACTATATTTATTCTCAGCATCCTTGCCTTTTCGTAGGTGCCAAGCCTAAGATAGAGATGCGGCGTCTCGTGGAGATGCTCTGCCTCGTGGTGGCGGCGAGGGGGGCAACACAGGCTCCCTCTCCCTTGCCTGTGCCCGTGCCAACGAAGCTTCCAGTTCCTAGCCCGACTAGTTTGCCGATCCCGGCTCCTACGAAGTTGCCTGTGCCGAATCCAACTAAGCTTCCGGTGCCGAATCCAACTAAGCTTCCGGTGCCGAGTCCAACTAAGTTGCCGGTTCCGAGCCCGACAGAATTGCCTGTGCCTGCTCCAACGAAGTTGCCCATTCCGAGCCCAACTTCACTTCCCGTGCCTGCTCCAACGTCACAACCAACGCTTCTGCCGACCCCTAAACCAACGGCCCAGCCAACGCCTCAGCCAACGGCACAGCCGACACCTTTACCAACGGCACAGCCGACTCCTCTACCAACGGCACAGCCCACACGGGTAAGTCCTGATTCTTATGTGTCTACTAGTAATGCACATGGATCTGAGGAGGTGAAACTGAACCACAAAGACCCGCTTCGAACACTACCGATGGTAATATTCTTCGCTAAACAATCAACGCCGTATACGTATTTTGCCTGTTGTCTTCCTCTTTCAGAAACCATCGCCGAGCCCAACTCCCGAGCCAACAGCGCCGTCGCCTCAGCCTACCCCTGTGCCCACGTCGGTGCCATCGCCGGAGCCGACGCCTCGGCCAACCTTTACTCCTACACCGGTATAACTTACTCTCGCCTTCTCTTGTCCATTCGCCCCAATGTTTACCGGTGTTGACCCGCTCTTACGCCTGGGAACTGTGCTCGCTTACGTGTGTCACCCGCCCCCTCAACCACTTCACCTCCTCTTTCGACTCCCCTAGCAACCGACGCCAGAACCGACACCTGAGCCTACGTTTCAGCCTACTTCTTTGCCCTCCAATCTGCCGACGAGCGCTCCGACCTCAGTGCCCACGCCGCTGCCCGCAGTGACTTCGTTGGCCCCGGCCGAATTCGGGACGGAAGGTGGCACCACTGTGACCATCTCTGGCACAAACTTCCGCGCAAGCTCCCTGGAGACTGCGCAGTTGAACGTGACCTACGGTGCCACGGGCTACGAGTACTTGGCCGTTGGATGCAACCTGACGTCAACCACTGCGGACGGCAGTGAAGCTACGATCGAGTGCACGACCGTACCAGGCTACGGCGCCAACCACTCCTGGATGCTGCACGTGAACACGATTCAGTCCACTGCTGCGTCGTGTGCAAGCAGCGGCGTCTGCACCAGGTATTCTTAGAATGCAACAAACTTTTATCATTCACTGTCTTTTCCTCTTCTTTTCCTCGTTGCACCTCCTAATTTATGGATACTTTTGTAACTGGGCGCAGTTTGTATATTCGCCCTTATCTGATCCTTCACTCCCACTTTTCACCTTCGTAGCACCCGTCCCCGTTCATCAACCCTAAAGCGCCACGTGCCCTTGTGTCTGACACGTGTATGATTTGTTTTCTGTTGTTTCCTTTGGATTGTAGTTACACGGCCCCCGTGGTGACGGCCCTGTCGGCTCCTGCCACGCTGGCTACGGCTGGCGGCGAGTTCGTGAATCTCACGGGGACAAACTTTGGCCCGACGTCGGTAAGCGACTAGTTTAGTTGAGGCTGTGCGGGTGCAGGCGTTGTTGAAAAGTTGTCAACTACTTGCACGATCAACAACCCTTGTAGTTGGTGCGATTATCTTTAAATGTTTAGTGATTTTTTTCGATTTGTTTAACGAGGATTTGTCTATTTCTGCTTTCCAGGTGAGCCGATTGGCCAAGTTTGGCAGTGAAACACCGGTGTACGCCACTTACGCGCGAAGTGCTGTGGATGCATCAGCGCTTGCATCCTCTGTTTACACCACTGCTCCGTGCACCGTGCTCACGGACCACACTCTAGTCGAGTGCCCCACTGAACCCGGCGTGGGCACGGACCACCTGTGGACCTTGCATGTGGGCGACCAGTCATCGACTGCCTTCAGCACCACCACGTCGTACACGGCTCCCGCCATTTCGGGTCTCGCGACTGCCAACGGTTTGACGGAGCTGGAGACAGCTGGCAGCGAGGTTGTGACTCTTACGGGAACTTCCTTTGGCCCCGTGAACAGCATCAACACGGTGTCAGCTACCTACTCCAATGCCGCGTTGTCGAACCTGGCCGGGAGCACCTTTACGGCAACCGGGTGCACTGTGACGGCTGACACTACCATCGAGTGCAACACAGCCATCGGGGTAGGCCATTCTCAAGCGTGGACGGTGACGGTTGGCGACCAATCCTCTCCTGCGTCATCGGACACCACCTCCTACGCTGCCCCGCGCATTGAATGCCGTTACAGCGGTGCAGGCTGCACTGTGCGCAGTGGCGTGAGTGTGGCATCGGGCGGGTCTGACATTCTGCCGGTCACGCCGGCTACTATTGCGACGGACGGTACCACCACCATTACACTGACGGGTACAAATTTCGGGCCCGGTAGCGACTACCCCACCAATGTGGTCACCGTAGCGTACTCGAGCGAGACCTTGAGCGAAGACGAGCACGGCTTCGCTGGCGCCTCCCACGCAGCGACAAACTGCGCGGTTTCTGACGATGGCGAGTTCTTCTTGGTGAAGTGTGGTGGCACGGAGGAAGGTGTAGGGACTAATTTGACATTTACCATCACAGTGGGCGAACAAATTTCGTCGTACGATCATGGCACGCTCATTGGCTACGACGAGCCAACAATCGCAAGCCTGTCATCGAACATTGGTGATACTCTTGCTACCACTGGCGGCACTGTTGTTACCCTCACTGGCGACAACTTTGGCCCGATCGGTGTGCGCAACAATGATCAGTTCATTTCTGTCACGTATGTCGCCGCTGATTTGAGTCTCTTCACTAGCTCGGAGCTTGGATATGCCACGAAAGTTGCTACAAGCTGCAATGTGAGTGTAAGCCACACTGCAATTGAGTGCATTGCAGCGGAAGGCGTTGGTGGAGACTTGGCCTTCACGGCTATGGTGGGCTTCCAGGCCTCGCCGGCGTCGGCGGCACGCATCGGCTACACGGCGCCTGCGATCACGGGGCTGCTCGGTGGAACCGATGTGGACCTCTCGAACCTTTTGACAGTTGGAGGTGAAGTCATCACAGTTACAGGCACCGACTTCGGACCTTTGAGCCCAAACCCTTGTGCTGCTGATAGCGCATGCAATGAAGTGAGCATGGCGTATGGGCTGACTATGAACGCCTTGGTTGGTGCCACTGCTCAGAACTGCACCGTCACCGTGAGCCACACTGAAATGACTTGCACAAGCAGCGCTGGTGTCGGCAAAGGGTTGCAGGTGAAGGCCACTGTGGGTGGCCAAGAAGGTGCTGCCGCGCCAGGCAATCTCAACGTGTCCTACCATCGGCCGGTGATCAACGAAATGACACCACTCGCTGGCACTTCTCTTGGCGGAGTGCTCGTGACTCTCACCGGAGAGTACTTCGGAAATGATGATGCCGCTATTTCCGTGCTCATGAATGGCTCCTATGCTGGAGTGGTATCGACTTCAGAAACTGAAATTGTTGCAAGGCTTAATGTGTCTGCGCCTGGTGTACACATAATCTCTGTCATGGTGGGCAATCAAGATAGCGCGTACAAAAATGCCAACACGACGCAATACTACGCCTACACGCCCATCAGCTTGACCCCTGAAGCAGGACCATTCCGGGGAGGAACTCGAGTGAAGCTTGGTGGCATTGCGCTTTACAATTCACCGTTTATTGGAATGCGAGTCGGCTATCAAGACGCGGAAGGTAATCCCGATACGGCGAAAGGTGGCTATGTTAGCGTTCCACAGGGTACTTTCGATTCTAGTGACGGGTCGCTTGACTTTGTTATGCCTGCCATATCGCAGTCCGTAAGTTGGTTCGGCACGTCGGTACCCGTGTGGATGAGCTTGAACAATTTTTCGTGGTCCATTCTTGAAGAGGGCACCTACAAGGCTTATGCGCCCGCCACTGTGACGAGTATCAGCCCTGCTTCTGGTCCAATCAAGGGTGGCACTGTTTTCAACGTTACTGGCGTTGGGTTCGCTGACACAGGTGCCATGGTTGGTCGCATCCGGAAGCATTCCAACAACAGCGCTTTTGCAAACTCAACGCTCGTGGATTCATCAGCACTGGCTCGAGAAGCTCTAACGGAAGGTTACTGCGAAGTTTTGTCGTCGACTCTCGCGCAGTGCACAGCTCCAGCTACCACGTACTCTGAACTTGTGGAGTTCACCTTTACCGAAGATGACAGCAACTACAATGATGCTGTCTTGTTTTCATCATTGAGTGGACCTGAGTACTTTTACTACAACACGCCCACTCTATACGCAGGCGACACCGAGGCGTCCAATGTTGCTGCCGAGTCGCATGTCACCGTGCGCGCCACTGTAACGATGGGCGGGATTACACTTTCAGGTCTTGGCCGTGATGACTACGCACTATTTGAAACCAAGGCGCTTGCATTGGCGCAGGCCATGTATTCGTCCACTACTTCTGTGACTATTGAGTCGGTGCGCAGCGGCGACTACGCGACTTCAACCTCGACCTCAACGGGTGATGTGTCAGTCACTTCAAGCGGTGACCTTTACAGCGGGGATGTCACTATCGTGCTCCAGCTGGGCTTCGCATCCACCGTCACAGATCCCTCTAAATCCACTTCTACTTTTTGGACCGACAAACTCAACGACTTCCTTGTCGACGCGAGTACTATTGCGGGTTTTGGAGGCGCCTTCGCGTCTGTGACGTCAGCCAGCGGTAGTCCCAGTGCTCCTAACAGTATCCCCGGCCCCTTGGCCTTTTCACCAGTGGTATACCCTCAGCTTGGGCCGAGCTCGACCAGCTGCGCGCATTATTGTTCTGAACAATCTTCGCTGTGTCAAGACTCAACCAATGCGAATTTCATGGGCTTTTGCTTCGGTGACGGCGAGGGCACCGAAGTGACGATTGCGGGGCTGGGCTTGGTACCAACGAAGGACTCGATCCGCATCAAAGTAGGAGATGCAGAGTATGGTTCAGATGCGTACAACGACGTCACCGTGCAAGTGGGCGACGATGGCGATACCGCCATTGTGTTTCGTGTGCCTGACCAAAGTCCTGGGATTCGAGCGTTGGAGGTGGCTTTGAACGGCGTTGACTTTACGTCGAAAGCCATCGGATTTACGCACTTCGAGCTGTCAGACATGTACCAAATTCACTCGCGGCCAGGGTCCGTTTACGGCCCTGAGCACTCGACTGTGTCCTTGCAGATATTCGGAGATTACTTCAATTATGCGCCGTACTCTACCAGCTCCGAGCTTCGCGACAGCCACCCAATTCTGGTCGAGTTCGGGGGCGTCAATAATGGCACCTCCGTGGATGAGAGCGAAGTGGACTCGTCGGAATGTGGCGACTACTATTGCACTGTTACGGGCTACTATTGCGATAAAACTATTAGCGACACTGATCTGGCCGTAATCGAGGATGCTGACATCGCGTGTACTACACCTACCCTTTTTTTCAATATGCCTAAGATGGCGGTGTCATCGGGCGCATCAGTCTCCACTTATGCCGGCACCTGGCTGATGCGCTTTTCGCTCAATGGAGGAATATCGTGGGGCAGCACGGAGTCTCAACCGAGCAACTATACCATTTACAAGACCCCAGAAGTCAATGCGGTGAGCCCTCGGGCAGGACCTACTTCAGGCGGCACCCTCATGACGGCATCAGGCGACTTTTTTGACACGGGCTACGTAGACATGTTGCTGGAAAATAAGCAAATGGATAGTTGCATTTTTGTGGATGCAGCTACAGTACGATGCACAGCTGCAGCCTACAACAAGACCCTGTCGCCTCTAACACCTTCCATTACTACTGATACCGATGACGTCACATCGAAGCAGTACACTGCCGTCACTCTCAGCTTCATTTACTACGATGAGTACCGGCTGGACGTAGCGACGCCCAATTTTGGTTTCTCGACGGGCGGCACTTTGGTAGCAGTGAGCGGTTCGAATCTAGAAGTTGTGGATGATTGGAGCGATTACTTCGAAGAAGCTACGTGCCGCATCACGAAGCTGACCCAGGATGACGGCACATCAACTTTGGACAATGCCACGGGTCAGCTGGTTTCGCTTTACGCGCAGAGGCCTACCTCAATGCTCGAGCTGCCCTTGTACAATAGCGCGTATTCCAACGACACTTTGGGTGCTGTGACGGTAGCGCTGGAGCTGGACTCCGCCAGTTTGCAGTCTGCTGGCCATCTCAATGCCGACTGCAGCGATTTGAGGCTGTTTTATGAGACACCTGAGCCGAGCAGTGGCTATGCAGGTGCTGCTTTTGGCGAGGCCTGCACACAACATGCCGACTGCACTGGCACCAGCGGCTACGCTTTTTGCTTGCGATTGGTTGGTAGTGCAGCTTACGGTACGTGCGAAGCGTGCTCCTCATGTGGCACTTGCAGCGATGGTGTGGATGGCACGTGCGGTGCATGTGGGAGCGGCCCAGGTGATGGCATCGCATGTGACCCGGCGTACAGCGGCAGCGCTGTAAACAAGAACGCCAAGGCGCAGTTTTTAGACCACTACATCGAAGACTGTGGGAACAGTGATGCCACACTTTGGGTCCGCTTTTCGAGCGTGGCTGCCAACACCACTAACAGTAGCAGAGAAGCAACCGGTGCTACGGTGGATGACTCTGACAAGGTCTTCCTGCTGCTAGGTGGCGATCTTTCTGAAGCTCAGCGTGAAAACCGATCATTCTGGGACACGACAGCTCCTCGTCTGGATGCTGTTTTCGACTTCTACGATAACTTCGACAGCCGCGACTCTTCCAAGTGGACCTACGTTGGGGGCAATGAAGTCACCCCGTCCTTCGTGGAGGGCCCTAACGCGCATCCCGAAAGTGTTTGGAACGCAAGCAGTAGCGATTGGGATGTAGTGACCGCAGGTCCGAGCCATGCCTACAAAAATGGTAGACTCAAGTTTTCCAGCAGTGAAGCCACAAACGCCACTCGATTCCTGCATTCAGCGGCACCACTTGCCTCGCGCGCTTTCGGCTTCCGAGCGACCTCCGACTCAGTACAGTGCAACCAGCTGCGCTTCCATGTGGGGCCACTGGGGTCTACTTTCGAGGACGCTCCTCTGCGCTTTCGTCACTGCACCAACGCTGGCGGCAGCACGAACGTCAAGTGTGTCAATGACGAGTGTGTGCCATGCGCGCGTACTGGCAGTGCGACAGTGGAGATGACTATTACAGTGGACTGGGGTCGATCTGGAGACGTTACATTTGTAGACAGCGTGTGTGGCGATGTGACTGCTTCTGGGGCTATGGAGCCAGCCGGTGATTGGTTCGAATCTCGCTACCTTTTCGTCGGTGCTGGCCCCACCACTGATTCCGGGAACCCTTCAACTTATAGCGCAGTAGTGCTCGACGAGATCGCAGTATGGCCATACGCGGCTGTTCGATTGAACATGCCTCTCGTTAACAGCGCTGCATTGCGTACCGACAACATCAAGACGGCCTCATCAAAACTTCTGGTGTGCGACATGCCTAATTCCACGGAAGGAGTCTACGAAGTGGCCGTGGCGCTCAACGGACAACAGTTCACATCTATGGCTGATACCTCTCAGACTTACACCGCAGGGTCACCTCTACTCAGCAGTCTTGGCCTGTCAGTAGAATTCCTCGACCAAAGTGCTGTGCCCGAAGGTAGCGTAGCAGTATCGTATGGCGGCGGTGAAACGCTTTTTGCCTTGGGTGAAGGTTTAGCTAAGACGCCCGAAGGTGCCGTGGCGCGCTTCAGCAATGAACTTGGCACGAAGTACGTGGCTGGCACACTGGACGCTGACAATACAGCTGTATTCATGACAACGCCGTCGTTCTTCTCTGAGATGCCCCGCCGCACCGATGATTTGAATTACACCTCAGTGAGCGTGAGCTTGAACGGCCAGCAGTGGGTAGATGTCACAGCAGCACCGCTTTACGCTGATCTGGATTTGAACACTCCTTCAATTTGCCGAGCCATTGAAGAAGATTTTGACTTCATCGACAATGCAGGCACGATGGATCCAGCGTCGGATACTTTGGGAGCATTTGGTGCGCACCACTCGTACTGGCACAGTATTGTGGGCGGTCACACCGAAGCAAGCTGTTACACTGACGCGACCACAAGCCTTTACAAGTATCAGCGGCTTGTTATGAGCGGCAACAGCTCTAGTTACCGAGAGTTACGAACCACTAACTTCGACACGTCTCTCGCACGCGGGAACGACACTGTACTGAGCTTTAATTTGACTTGGCTCCCGGATGAGCCACACACAGGTGCTGATGCTTGCGGAGTTAAGCTCTCAGCCGTCAAATTGCCTGTGTTTCTCGAAGCTTCCACGGACAACGGCGCATCCTGGGTCGCTTTGGCTGCGTTTGGTATGGGTTTGGACGGTGATGACGAGGATGGCGTTCGATGGGAGACCAAAGGTGGCACTGTGATTCGTAGTGGCGCTGGTGTCTATTCCGTGAACATCGGCCGCTTCTTTGATCTGATCGCGCCTCAGCTCAGTTTGCGCTGGGTCCAAGACTTGCCGAACAGCATTGACCCAAGTGCTCGCCTGGATGCCAACTCGGACCCATGGGCTCTGGACAGCATTACCTTCGACCTGGTACCAAATGTGCAGCCAGCCATGTATGTCAACGACATGTTGCCGCGGTCAGGGCTTTTGACTGGCGGCACTGTGGTTACTCTCAAGGGCTCCTTTCCGAAGGGCAACGCGCCGCTGGTTTGCAAATTCACTTACGAAGGTGACATGACAGCTTCTGGGTTCGATTCAGCATTCAGAGCTTGGAACGGTGGCGCAGTTGCCTCAATGGTGACGACGTGGGTCAATGAGTCAGTTGTGACCTGTGAGGTTCCGCCTTACTACAGTGACGTCGAGTCGGGTGAGCGGTGCACAGATGCCAACAAAAAGCTCTGCAAGGACTGCTGCGTGCTCAAGGTCAGCCTCGAAGCGTGCGGTACTCCCGTGATATTTGAAGAAGTCGACACGTATCCACAGGGGGCCTCAGTTACTGAACAAGAATACTTGCTGTTATCCACGGATTTCGTGTACTACAATCAAATTGAAGTCACTTCGTTCTATCCCCTTACTGGTGCATTCTCAAATGAAGGCAGCCTTACGCAGCTCTCTGAGTCCACCTCTGCATCCACCATCTTTTTCTCCAAAGACATGCGCGTGCGCTTTACTGTCGATGGTGCGGCCTCTACGGGGTCCACCACTTACGAATTCGGCGCTGCAGTAAACACGGGTCTCGGACTTTTGAAGGACTTTCCTCAAGTTGGCACCAGTTACGGTGAAGTGGGCTTTCCCTTCGGCAGTGACGCCAACAGCTACCGCTTCCAGTCTCTTTACCTCTGGAATGAGATTTCGACTCTCTACGACACCTCCGCTGAGATCAAGACACTTTACGACGAAGACCAGGCCGCACTGGTAGCACGGTGCGTGTCTCAAGGCTACTACGAATCGTTGTCTCCAACGGGAAGTGCCCTGCTGGATTGTGATAATTTGATTGGAAGCGACTACGAAGATTACATCGGCAAAGTCGATCGGATTCAGTTCAAGGTCAAGCACGCGCCAACCGCAGACTTGCGCAACTTGCGCATCGCGATTGACCCCAAGATTGATGACAGTTCAAGCAGTTTATATGTAGCACTCAATGGCCAGACGCTTTTCTATTCCAGCGTGGAGTCAGATTCTGCAAGCGATGGCTACCTGGTCTTGAATGTGAACGGTGACTACGATCATGATGGTGGCACCGCTCACGGGTGGTCGAACGAACCGTCAGCGTTGGAGGATGAGTCGTGGGTCACTCTCACGCTCGACAACCCCTTTGAAATCTTTGAAAACTACCACATTCTCATGGAGATCAGCGAGGATGGCAGCGCAGGCCGCTCGGCCGATGACACGACATCCGACGAGTCGCCTTCTTTGTACTACCAGCACACTTACGACAAGCGGACGCTGCGGTGGTTTGCTGAAAAGGGCACCGGAGGCGAAGACTATCCATTCTCGAACGCGATCCCTGACGTGGTGCCATACGACAACATGACTTTTGGCCAGCGGGTACCGATGGTCAAATTCTGCATCTTCCCCGATGCTTGTCCGCAGGCTGCCATCGTCGAGGTTACTACGGCCACAGACTCATCTGACGTCTATGGGCGTCGTCTGACCCAATCGGAACGCCGCCAAGCAACTGTTGAGCAGGTTGCAGCGTCTGAAAAGCACGCAGATGCTCAGAAAGAGCGACGGGCTGCGAAGTTGGCAGAGCGGCGGCTGGCAGCGTCAGAGGATGACCCTTCGGCCTGGACTGCTGCTACCGTCGAAGTTGCGCTCAACGGACAAGACTTCAGTGAAGTGTCGACGGCTTTCTATGTCTACAATGACGTAGAGATGTACTTTGACCCCACTGATTTAGCGCCCCTCATTGGGCCATCCACGGGTGACACTGAAGTGCGCTTCGCGTTACCGCCCAACTTTCCATTCTACGACCCGGGCACCTATTACGAATACCAGTTGTATGGCGAAATTGAACCCACAGATGCTATTCTAGTACAGTTTGCGCTCCAGGATGCGTATGGAGGCTTCAGCGGCTACAAAGAGTTCGCTGAGGGGCTCCTCGCGTCTGCTAATGATCCTGAGTACATTTACGTGTACACTCCTCCTCTTTTAGCCGGCAAATACACTGTGAGCCTCTCAGTGAACGGGCGCAACTACTGGCCGATTAGCGGGTACACTCCAAGCCAAAACTGCACGTACGAGTCGTCTATTGGGCGCGTGATGGGCGGCGAGTGCGTCAGCGGTGAAAGCGAATGCCAGGGTTTCTTTGAGGAGTCCAACTTTAACACGGCGCTCGAAGACTGTTTGCATTGCTGCGTGACTGAGACCTTCTTTTACGTGTACACAAATTTCGACATTGCGCTTGCGGATGGTACCACCACCATTGAGGGCTTCAGCAGCGGCTACAGCCCTAACATTGATTCTACGGGAACGCTGGACACTTACGACGTTTCGGTCGCCATTGGAGACACTACTTTTGTGGATGCCGATAGGGTGTGCTGTTTCTACCTTGCGCCGCGTAACGTTCTCACTGCCGAAGTCTTTGAAGCCTACACCGATGACGAAGACGATTACGCCGACCGCATCCTCAATTTACCGCCTCTGGACTACAGTGAATTTCCGCGGCAAACGCCAGATGAGTCGATTTGGAACCTTTGCGGCGAGCCGTGGGCCACACTAACGAGCAGCTCTGTGATCACATGTGCAGCTCCGGCGCTGCCCATCTGGGTCGACAACACGTATGACTGGAAGCTCAGGGTTTCCATCAATGCTCAAAACCACCACGGGATTACCAACACCCTCTCAGAGTGGGACGGCTTGGATGGCATTGACTACAACTCCAAACCTTGCCCTGCGGGTTACTACCAGCAATTTTATCAACAGGTGTGCTTGCCATGCCCTAAGGGGACCATGGATGATCGCACTGACTTCACCTTTACCACTCTCACCGAATGCTTGGTCTGTGGCGAGGGCTCCTATCAAGACGAGCTCGCTCAAACCGAATGCAAGAACTGCCCTCGTACCCCTAATGAGCTTGACAGTTTCTTCTTTTCCACCACCATGGACCTTGAATTCAACGTGCTCTCGGGCCAACAGAGCATGGATGCGTGCATGTGCCAAGCAGGCTACTGGAAAAACCCGGATCCCGACTACGAGTGCGACGTCCCCGGCGAGTGCTGTGCCACTTGCCCTACTCCCGGCGGTCGCTGCGTAGGCGGCATCTCGACTCAAGAACCTCAGTCGGTGTCGGAAGGTGGTATTGTCGGCAAGGCCATTTATTACGACTTCGCGTCTGGGAACGTGAGCCGACCGTACTGGCACAACATGCCCTTCGCGAGGAAAGGTTACTTCCGGATTCCGTCCCCACTCGAAGGCATCATTGCTGAGTGCTCTCCATCGCCCAAGACCGATGACGACGGTTACGACAGCGATTCAGGGGCTTGCTTGGGCGGCATTTCTATTGAGGCTGACTCGTTGTACACTCTGACCGACGCCGTGGGTGGCATCGTGGAAGTGGGCAATGCAATTGACGAACAATTCCCGAACGTCTGCGCGCCTGGCTACAGCCAGACCTTCATGTGCAGCGACTGCACGCGTGATTTCTACAAGGACCAAGGCTATTGCATGCCCTGCCCAACCAAGAACCCGTACCTGCTGGGCCTCATGTTCGTGTTTCTGGTGGCGTTCCTCTTCATGTTTGCGAAGTACGCTCGGCACTTGAACGGATTGGCGAGCCCACGTGTGTTTTACAACTTCGGGATCGTTACGTCTTCGTTCATGTACTTCGACATTACGTGGCCCCCTGAGATTGTGACCTTCTTGGAGATCATCGACAAGTACATCGCCATTGACATCAACATCTTGAAGTCCGAGTGCGAAATTCCAAACCTCACGTTTGCTCAAGTGACGTCCATCACCCTTGCCACGCCTTTCGTGTTGGGTGAAATGTTCGCCTTGCTGTACGTGAGCGAGATTTTCGTGCGCAAGTTTCAGACTGAGAATCGAATGGAGGCGAACGACAGTGCGGCCGAGCGCAGTAAGACGTTGTTGCGAGGCCTCGGGTCGATGATCGACGAGTTGGTGCGCGAAGTGTACCGCCAGATTGGCCTCAACCTCGTGGTGTCTCTCATAGGGCCGCGCGGCATCCTCTGGTCGGCGCTGTTCTTCGTCCTCAGTGAAACGCTGATCCCGGTCTACCTCATCTTCACCTTCATTCTCAAGTGGCTCAACCCTCGCCTCTCCTTCCCTACCGTGCGCGCTCTGGTGGACAGCCGCCTCGCCGCCTTCGAGGAGAGCAGCGGCCGCCTCTTTGAGTTTGCCATGTGGTTTTTGACCTATTCTCTGGGCGGGATTCCAGCGGTGCTCATCGCGGGGCCGCTGTATGTGCTCTTTGTAGCGTACACCTTCATGATCACTATCGTCGAGATGGGGGCTTCAGATGATAAGATCAGTGCAAGCAACAAGGAGCCCTCTTACAAGACGTTCTATTCTAGCGCCATGGGTGCCACTAACGTGCTTTTTGTGCGGTGGTTGGCGGTGTTCCCTCTTGCGCTCATGCTCGTGCCTCTCGACTTGATCGTGACCACCGTGGCCTATCTCGTGAAAGTGTTCAAGTACCTTGGCAACCCTCCAGCGCCTGTCGCGGTCTCCGAATGGCCCCTGCACGTTGGGCGCGCCTCGGCTATGGTGTGGCTTCCTTCCAAGTTTTGGGTGTGGGGCGGCACTCCGGGCAGTTTCTTGAGCCGCATCGTGCACTGGTTCTGCGGCCACCTCGCTCTCTTCTTTTTCACGCCTGTTGCGGGTGGCATGTTCTTGGTAGGCAAAATCGTGGGCGCATTTGTGTGGGTGAACACCCCAGGCCACGGCCGCCGCCTGGACCGGCCTCGCACCATTTTCATGACCTGGCGCCGGCAAGCGATTGAGTTTTACCGTAAGGTGAACGGAGAGGCCGACGCCACTACCTTCAACTACAAGGACGGAAACCTGGAGCAGCTGCACGCGGTGGGGCGGGCGGTCCCGTGGGGCTACATTCGCGTGCGCGTGAACCAAACCTGGCTGGGCCGCCTGTTCATGAACACCCACCGCATGGGGAAGCGCGACGAAGTGCGGCAAGTGGTCTCCATTGACCCCACGCGGCCTACCGAGCCCGAGCGAATCCACATCGAAGAACCCCTGGTGGGCTTCCCCATCCGGAACCAGCACTACATGTACATGAGCCGCAAGGAAATCGACGCGAGTTTGGAGAAGCGGTTCCGAAAGCCGCGCGCGGAAGTGTCCACTCAAGAAGTGATCGAGGCTCTGAACCGCACGCCCGGCGACTTCTACATCCGCCGGGACCGCAAGCGCGAGGTGATTGAGAAGTTGACGGAGCAAGTTAAGCGCGAAAACGAGGGAGAAACTGACGCTGACCGTGAGGCCTCTTCTAAGCGAGGACGCAGCACGAGCATTGCGCAGCCAGCTTACGCAGCCTATGGAGCTTCGCAACCGCGCGCGTCCCAGGCTCGAGGTGCGTCCACTGGTCGAGGGCGGCGTGGGTCCGAGTTTAGCCGGAGCAGCGACAAGAAGCAACTGGCGACCGGCTTTGGGGCTCCTCCGGACTCGATCACGGACGCGGATGCGGAGAGCGGCGAGATGGAGACCATCAAGGTCAAGGTGCCTAAAGGAGCTAACCCTGGAGATACCGTCGAGTTTGACTTGCCTGGTGACCGTAAAGCCAAGGTGAAGATTCCAGCCAACGCCAAAGTGGGGCAAAACCTCAAGGTCAAAGTGCCCAAGGTGGCATCTTCCTCGGAGCCTGCAGCCGCAACCGACGAGGCAGATATCGAAGAAGGTGATTCGGAAGCTGTGGACGAAGAGGCGGTTCCTGAGGAGGACTCCCTTGCCAAGCCCATTCCAGGTGAGATGGAGACCATCAAGGTGAAAGTGCCCAAGGGGGCCTCCCCAGGCGACACGGTTGAATTCGATCTTCCTGGTGACCGTACCGCACGGGTCAAGATTCCGGCCAATGCTAAGCCAGGTCACCGGATCAAAGTGAAGGTGCCGCGACTCAGGGTGCCCACGAAAGGTGTTGATTTGACTGCCGATGGCCCAAGTGGGAACCTGGATGAAGAAGACGACGGCGACGACGACTTCGAAGAGGACGAGGAGGCAGGCATTCAGCGCAATTTCGACGGTCGAGGCCCGAGCCGGCGGCGAAATAGCATCATGCGCCAGGCCATTTCCAAGCGATCCACACGCGCCGTTGAAAACACCGACAAAGAGCGGGCCTTGGACATGCTCGGCTTGCTTCGCGGGTCCTGGGTAAACGGCAACGGCCTTTTGAGTGTGGCCAACCCCACCGAAATGACGGTGCTCACAGGGAACATGTTCAAGGGCAACTTCGACTGGTGGGCGATCCGCTCCGCGGCCTTCAAGCGCCTCTGCTGCCTCTTTTACAACGACGTGCGGCCCAACTGCTCGCTGCTCTTGGGCTACGGGGACTACGCGGGCTTTGCGTGGGAGGTGCGCCTGGCCTTCTTCGTGGTGTACCTGATGCTCACTGCTTTCTACCCATTGGTCTTCCTCGCCGTGCTCGCCATCACCATCCTCGGCCAGCTGGGCTTCGTGCCCAACGTGCGCCTCTTTGTCAAGGCCAAAGCGCAGCGGTCGCACGTGTTAGTGCGCCTTCAGGACATCTCGATGCTCGACGGCTCGTCGATCGCGGCCGCCTCAATTGCGCAGAAGAAGCGCGGCGGCATGACCTTGAAGCAGCACCGGCGGGCCGCTCGGCATTGGCGGATGGCGTATATGAAGGCCCGTATACTGCAGGCGGTAGTGCGCAAGTACAGCGCTAAGAAAGACCACCAAGACCGGTTCATGAAGTTCAAGAGCCCTACCATGGGGAGCGAAGATTCTATGCTCCAGCGTGCGCGCGCGCTCGGTCTCTTCGAGTCCTACAAGGGAGATTCCAATGCCATGCGCGTCCGAATCCAGTCCCTTCAGAGCGGCCTAGGGAGCCCTACTTCCGACGGCAGTGATAACAAGAAGAAGAGCGAAGCGGACGCTAAGAAAGATGCCAACAAGCACAAAGATGGCAACTTCCAACCAGGAATTGATCCTCGCGACGAGACCTACGAGAACTGGTTGCACCGCACTGGCTTGACTGTCTTTGCCAAGCGCCGGAAGCGCGAAACCGCGCTCAACAACGACAGCGTCATGCGCCGGCTCAAGAACAACGCTTGGGACTCGGCGGTGTCCTTTGACGTGGACATTCGCACTCAAAAGTTCATCATGTCTAAAGACGGCCACGCCAATGAGAAACGCACGGCTAAGGTGGCGGGGATGTTCGACAACGACGAAGAAACGAAGTTTGCCCAGCAGTTCCAGGATTCGAGCGTGACCATCAACTTTGAGACTCGTGTGAGCCCCGTCACCAAGCTGCCCGAGCTCGTGAGCACCGTGCACTTTTCCGACGCCGAGTGTGCGGTGGCCTGGAAGCGCGCGATTGAGCTCGAGATGTCGAACCCCGACTCGCACGTGCGGGGCTACCAGGTCAAGTGGCGAAGCTCTCTGCTTGGCCACTTCTCCAAGGTGGTGGGCGTGACCGTGTTTTACCTGATCCTCATGCCCATGGTCCTCGCCATCACCATCCTCATGTTCGTGTGGCGCCACTTGTGCATCAGCTTCATGAACACCTGGCGGCGGTGGCGGCGGCGCTACGAGCGTGTGAGCTTCGCCACGATTCAGCGGCGGCAGCAGGGCAAAGGCAAGACGGGACGGGCGATGATTCACGATGCCATGGACCGCTACACCTTTCAAACTTCCTGGCTGCGCGATGTGGACTCAGTCGATGATCGTGTTGCCATTGCCCAAGCAGCTCAAGACGGGAGCCGGTCCGGCAGCACCTTCTTCGTTGAGAAAGCCCTTCAGCACAGTTTGACCACTTACATCACTACCTTCCCGGAGCGCAACGCTGCCTTGAAGCTCTACCGCAACACCGTGAGCCAGCTCGGCGATTTCGCGGAGAACCACGAGCCGGTGGATGTGAATGAGTTTAACCCACGGCGGATCGCCAACAAGTACGTGAACGCGTTCATCATGCTTCTGAGCTTCGCGCACGTGACTCTGTCGCTCACGGTGCTGGAGCTGATTGACTGCTCGGTGCAGCCTGGCTTGAACTACGAGACGCTCGACAAGGACCCGAGCATTCGATGCCACGATTCCGCCGAACACCAGAGCCTCATGCGCATCTTTTACGTGTTTGCCCCCGCCTACATCATCGGGATTCCTTTCCTCATCATGGGCTTGGTGTACTCCCAAGTGATTTTGCCGGGTCTGCGCAATGAGGCCGAGGCAAAAGTGCGGTACGGCTACTTCTACGCCAAGTACAACCCTGACACCTGGTGGTGGGAATTGACCTTCATGCTCCGCAAGCTCGCCGTGCCGGCCATCAAAATGTTCACCGACAATCTGGTGGTTCTGGTGCAGATCACAAGTGCCTTCTTGCTCTTCCTGCTCTTCGCGCTGTGGCAAAACCTGGCCAAGCCATTCATCGAGGAAGGCTGCAACTTTTGCGACACCTTGGCTCTGTCTGCTCACGTGTTTGTGATGTTCGCTGGTGCCATGTATCAAACGGGCCGTCTACAAACGGAACTAGCGTCGTCATACGCCTACCTCTTCATTTTCGTGAACACTTACGTGGGCCTGTACTTGTTCAACTACGCGCGCAGTGAGGTAGTGCAGTGCCTGCCTCTGATTGGCATGATTTTGAGCTCCGAGTTCTGGCTCAACTACGCGTGGCCCTACGTGTTCTGGACCGTGCGCTACCGTCTCTTTGGGTCTCGCCACAAGCAGCACTACATCGAGGCGCAGGACAAGTTTTTCATGTACTATTACAGCCACGATGAAGACGACTACCGTGCAAACATGGCCGATCGTCTGCGGCGCCAGCCTTTACTCTCCGACATCGGCCGTGCAAAAGCAAAGCAGTGGATCCGAGACTACAGCTCGACCATGCGCGATGGCCTGCTGTACAACGAGTATCTGAACCAGTGCAAGGCGGAGATCAACCGCAGCGTGTTCGTGTACATGGTGACGTCACCGAAATACAACCACACCAACCAGTTCGAGTACGGCAAGTACGACAAGTGGCTGAGCTCGTTCGGGGCCTCGATTCGCATCATGCGCAAGCACATCAACAACGACACGCGACTCCTGCGGCACTATAACGTCGGGCGATCGGTGGTGGGGCGCGACAGTTACGCCACCATCGTGAGCATGGGGTCGGTTGACGTGCTGAAGCTCCTGGAGCCGCATGTGCCGCAGCGCAACCAGCGCGGGCGCCGCCGCCAGCACGACAATGAGTACCGCCCATATGTGGACTTCGATGGGAGTGGCAACTTTTACTTGTGCTTCATCAACCGAGTGACCTCGACGGCCGAGATCAGCGTGAGCCTCACCGAGACCAAGGCTCCTCCGCACTTCGTGTTGGACTTCCACAGCGGCAAAGAGCGCATTGCCGAGCTGCCCTCGCCCCACGAAGCGTTTACGGTGTCGGTGCAAAATCTACGGATCTATTCGCGGGTGGGCATCAAGGACTACGACGGTGAGACCTGGCCAGGCGAGATCACGCGCGCGCAGCCTGACGGGATGTACCGGGTGCGGGACCCGATCCACGGTGATTATGCCTTTCCCGTGGGCCGCGGCGACCTCAGCCGGATGGGCGCCCCCATGAACCACAGTTTGGGCTACGTGTGGCACTCTTTCTGCGAAGAGGAAGACCGCAAGGAGTATTCAGCGCTCAACCGTGAGGATTTGGAGGTCTACGTGCACTCAACCGAGGCCATCGCCAGTGAGACGATCCCCTGCAAGACGCAGATCGAGTGGCTCCAATCGCGACTGGTGCTGGCGCCAGCCTCCGTTGGTGGCCGAGACTCCTCCTCATGGGTATCCACGGGATACGCTGACGGCACTGTGGACATTTGGTCGTCTCTGAACGGCGCCAAGATGTTTACGTTGCAGCACGGGGAGCCTGTGACCTTCACCTATGTCACGCCTTCGGGAAATGTGGTGATCTCGTTGAGTGGTAACTACCTGGTCTACTGGGACATCCCAAAAGATCGCGACTTGGGTCAACCAGCTCGTTTACCGAACCGGGACCCCTGGAACAGCCGTTTCTTTCAAGCAGAATCGCTGAACTTGGACTTGTTTGACCTGGACGAGCGCGAAGCGTCCGAGTACATCCTACCTGAAGAGCTCCAGGATTCCACCATCATTGCCGTTGGCAACTCCACGGCTGTAGGCGACACTACCTCGATTTGGATGGTGGCGGTGAACGAGGAGAACGTGCTACTGTATGGTGTGAGCCAGCGGAAAGGTTTCATGCGAGCGCAGGCTTGGCCTCAGCCGAGCGACGATCATGTTGTCGCGGCCGAAATCTGCGGCCAGAACAAGAAGGCTGAGGTGGCGTCGCAAGCAGCTTCATACTTGGACAAGCAGAAGGCTGCGATTGCCGAGAAGAAGAAAGCACTAGGTGGCAAGGCAGCTGCTGCTGCGCCTGCGGCTGCCAAGTCCGACAAGAAAGAGAAGACCGATGCCAAACGCACCGCCAAGGAAGCGCCTACTCAGATTCTGGTGCTCACCACCCAGAGTGGCAACTTTTTCACGGTCCATGTGGGCGGATTCCCCATTTCTGCAGCATTCCACTCGCAGCGCAAGAAGGCTCTGGAGGCGATGCAGGCAGCCAAAAAGACAGCGGCTGAGAGCGGGAAGCGAGGGAAGTCGAAGGGTCGCAACGAGAAGGACGAGGAGGCGATGCGCACGGGTAATGTCAAGGCAGGTGCACATCGCAAGAGTATTGTCGGTGGCCTAGGCTCCGTGCTGGCGGCTCGTTCCAAAGAGAAAGGAGACGTTTGGGACCATGGTGGCACGGTGCTGCAGAAGGTGCTGCCTGAGCGAGAGCGCGAGCAACGCATGACCCAAGTCGACAAGATTGAGGCGCAAATTCAGGCCCTGTGGCGGGAGCACAACGCTGAACCTCGCTTCCAGAACGGCAATCATCCGGAGCGCAGCAGCAACACCAGCGATCGGCTTGAAGACGAGATAAAGCTGCTGCGCCGTAAGCTGATTGACATGAATCTAGGAGTCATGCGCGACCGTTACACTACGGCCATTGATCTCATGGTCAAGAAGAAAGAGTACCTGGACAAGCACGACGTCGACACCAAGGTTATTGACAGTTTCGTGTGTGGCGAGACCATGCGTGCTGTGCTCTTGTTGCAAGAAGACCCGATCAACCGTCGCAACGCTTCCAGCCGGTGGTACATGCGCCTCGTGGACCTTCGCCGAGACCCTCGGGTGAGTGCGAGGGAGGTTGCGCCGCGGCATTTGTTCAGCAAGGTCGATGACTCGTGCGACTTGACCGAGAAATGGCCTCGGAGCGACCCGGCCTTCTTTGACAATGCGGCGGTGTGCATGCTGGCCCGCAGCCTGACGCGCGAAGTGAACGGCTACGAAGGGTCCTTCTCTTATATGTCGAGCAAGAAGTTCTTCGAGTCGACCTTGGACATTGCTTTCGATCACATGGTCGAAGAAAAGCGCAACTTGCGACTCGCGCAAACCGCCAATGACCTCTTCAGCGCGTCTTCGCACCGCCTGCTGGTGGAAATGGCGTCTTTCGGAGGTAGCGAGGACAACGACGAGATGTCGGCTCTGCAGGCTCTTTCCTCTTACTTCAACGGCGACAGCAATGATGTAGGCCGCGTCAAAATCTTAAGCGCTGTCCTCCGGCCGGCCACTCTGGGCATTGTCCTGGGCAACAGGGACCCGGCACAGCTGCTGTTTGTGGAGTCGACGGTTGACGAAAGTGGCGTTATTTCAGCTCTGGCCGTAGAGGAAGGGGACCGAGTTGTGAGTGCCAATGGTGACGCGAGCTTCGCGAAAATGGACAGCGACACGGCGCACGCAGCTCTGCAAGGGTTGCTTCGCGCGGGACCTCTGCTGATGGAGTTCGAGCGGCCAGGCGAGGGCATGTTTGAAGCGTCGATGAACGACGGGCCTCTGAACGGTCTCAAGTTCGAGAGCGTTGAGGGTCTCCTCATCATCAAGATGGTGGTCAAGCGGGGTCCTGCGGCGATGGCCGGTCTACAGAGGGGGGATCGTGTGGTGAGCGTGAACGACGATTCGAGCTTTGCCATGAAGTCGGTGGTGGACGCGACGGCCTCGCTAGCTCGTCTCATGGAACAGCCACCGTATTCGGCGAGTGTGAAGGTATTGCGCGCAGCGAGGGAGCCGGGAGATGACGACGACGATGACGACGACGATGACGCTCAAGCAGTGGAGATTGCCGCGCCTAAGAAGAGCATCACGACCTTGTTCCGGAAGGACAAGGGCAAGAAGGGCGAGGAGACCGGTGAAATGGAGGTGTTTAAAGTGCGCGTGCCTGCGGGCGGGAAACCTGGAGATACCATCGAGTTCAAGTTGCCAGGCGACCGCAGTGCCAAGATTAAGTTGCCCCCCAACTGTAAACCCAACCAGCTCATCGAAGTGAAAGCGCCTAAGATTGCACCCAAGACGGACCCAAGTAAAGATGGCGCTGCAACCGTAGGAGCCGACACGGCAGCAACGGAGGAGAAGGAAAGCGAGGCGAAGGATGAAGAAGAGAAGACACCCGAACAAGAGGAGGCGGGAGGGTCGTTGTTGGGCGATATCTCCAACACCGGTGGCATGGGACTCAATATGGCAGCTGCTGGCTTCGGGAGCCTCTTTGGTGGTGGCAGTGGCGCTGCTTCAACCACCGAAGCAGAAGCCAATGCCGCGGAGCCAGCACCAGCACCTTCAACGAGTACCTTGGGTGGTGGCATCTCATCGCTCTTGCGTGGATCTAGCAAATCGCCTCCCAAAACTCGCCCTAATACAGCCGACGCGGAGAGCGTGGCGTCTGAGTCTGCGCACCAGTACAAGGCTGACGAATTAGAGGTGTTGAAGGTCAAAGTGCCAGCTAGCGCTGCAGCCGGAGATACGGTAGAGTTCCAACTTCCAGGCGACCGCAGTGCGAAGATCAAGATTCCTGCAGGCGCCAAGCCAGGCCAGGTGATCAAAGTCAAGGTGCCGACGGTAGCAGCCTATGAGAACAAGAAGAAATTGGAAGCAGCTGAGCAAGCTTCGTCTGGTGAAGCTTCAATTGAAAGTGACCAGAAGGACGCTGCTGCTGCTGCTGCTGCTGCTGCTGGTGTGAAGGTGGCACCCAAGGCTTCGCCCGAGACAGCTGACGCCATCTCCAGCCTCCGCCAATACGAGGTGGTGTTCCGTGACGAGCGCCTCGGCATCAGTCTCCTGGACAACGGCCATGAGCTGCCCTCGGTGGATGAGAACACCCGGCAGCCAGCGGATCCTCTACCCTACGAGGGGGATTTCCTCGTCAAGGTCAACGGTGAATCGCTGATTGGAGCAGACGAGCCGTATGAGCGCGCCGTTGAGATTATCACCACCAAGGGCCGGCCAGTCACCCTCACGTTTGCCACCTCCAAGAAGGAAGCGGATGCTGCGACAGCTTCTGAGAAGCCGTCGGTTGTTGCTGCTCCTGGAGTGACTGAGTCCAAGGAAGGCGATTCCAAAGCACCTGAACCAAAAGCAGAGGGTAGCGCCAAGGATTCCGATCCCAAGGCAGTAGGCAGCAAGGAGGCTGAGTCGAAAGGTGCAGACGCCCAAGATGCACCCAAGGAGGTAGCGGCCTCCTCTGACAAAAAGGCGAGTGCTGACGACGATAAGCTCTCGTCTTTTGGCATCGCAGGAGCACAGTCGAAGAGCACTGCCGCAGCGGGTGGTTGGAACACCACAGCGACTTCGGGGAAGACGGAGGAAGCGGAGGAGATCACCAAGGCACCGGAGACCGTGCAGAACGGGTTACTTGGGCTCTTTGGGCTTGAAGTCACTGACGATGGAATTAAGGATCCTGACGCTGGCGCATCGAAGACTGAAGAAGGTGGCGAAGGAGGAGAAGAAGGCTCGATGTTCGGCTCGATGCTCAGTGCGTCTGCGGTCTCCTCCGGAGTGGAACGCTTGGGCCGGTCTCTCTCGTTCACTGAGCGCGATCCAGCTGCTGCTGGTGCAGATGGCACCACTGCTGCGGCCGAGGGTGAGCAATCTTCGGTGGTTGGTTCGATGGCTAACATGATGGGCGGCACAGCTCCGAACTTCAGCAGTCTCTTCGGGGACGCAACGACACCTGCGATAGAAGCACCGCCTGCTGAGTCAACAGCTTCGCCTGCCGAAGGAAAGGAGGTCCAGAATAAGGAGAAAGGCTGGGGCTTCGGATGGTAGACGCCCACCTCCTTATTACACACACATACACACCACAAACACATTATTTTCCCCCGCAACCGCGCTCTCGCCTCGATGCGATGAACAGGCGCGCTTTGTACATGTACACAGGGGAATGCACGTGCCGACCTGGGGTGCCGCGCTCTCGCTCTTGTTGCGATGAACAGGCGCGCTCAACCCGATGACGGGTCTGGCATTGTTGTTCTTGGAATGTTGGCTTTATGCTTCATACGTTTAGATGCCAGCAAACCATACCGAACCCACAAGCCCCGATATGGGTAGTAATGATTATTAATGAAAGACAACGAACTAGATTCTAGATTTCAATTCCTTGATTTTTATTAGTCTAGTCCAGTTAATACTCTCCCAAAATCAAAGAAAGGCAAGTGCACAGATGTCGTAGAGGCACATAAGGAATACAATTGAGCTGCATACTGCATTTGCGCTAGCAGTTCCTAGTACCTAGTAGCTAGCAGTTCGCAGTTCTATGGTTTTTGGACACTGGGCTTGAAATCAAGATCCGTGCGTCTCCCTAGTTTAGGCCGCTTTTTTTACATTACTACGGCCTTCTAATCCCAATCCCGATGGCAATAGGAAATATATCAATAGTACATATAGGTAGGGCTGGGCCTAAGCGTACCTACGGGGTGCCCGTAGCTACCCGTACCTGCGGTATATACCGTAGTTAATTTTGTCGAACATACGGGATACTTTCGTAGTTGCCCATGCCATGTCTGTCGATAGCCCTGCACTCTGAGGCACTTTGCAGCCTATATCTCGAGTCGAATGTTTAAGATAAAAGCATAATTTCCATCTGAAGTATTCGAAAGTGTGTACAGTATTAGATGAAGAGAAAGGTTAGATCTTCTTGATCCAATGCACGAAGGACCTTCGTAGCTTCCACCTTTGCTTAGACGCTTCACCATATGAATTGATGCGCTCTGCATCCAGTAAGGCTAGCTGAGATATTATAATAAGATTTTGAAATCAAATGTGGAAGCATTGGAAGCATGCATAGATACGTCGGTGCTGCTGCGAAGTGTTGGATCTGCCTATAGTCCAGAACATGGTGAGCTTTCAATCTTAACATATGGTGCTCATGTGCCTCGCCATGTGCAGCAACAAGAATTCCCTTGGGCATACCCATTATGAATGTGTCTTAATAATTTAGCGGTGCACATTAAAGGGCTTCGAACTTCGAACTATGCATGGCCGCCTAGGAGCTGCGGGGGGCGTCTTAGGTAGAACGTAGAAGGAGAGCTACGCAAAAAAAACTATCTCTTGTACTTGGAACTACGGGAACGGGTATGGTATCTAAATGATATACTGTATATACCGCAGTTGGATTTCCAAAACTAAGGATTAACCCAAGCCTACATATAAGCTACTAGAAACTTCTCATGTTACTCGCTTTCAATAGGACTTGGCAAGAGCAGCGTGCCGTTTTGCGGCGCGGCGAACAAGAACCAGCTGCTGCTGTTTGGTGAGATGGGGGCTGCCTGGGCTGAGCAAACGGCGCAAGTCTGCCTCAATGGCCTGGAATAGCACGGAAGAACGGGGGAGGGAAAATGTCAAGGTTGTCGTTCGGTTCAAAGAATGGCCTGAAGAAAGGACTCGTATAAGCTTTCAACTCACTTGTTTGGCATTTTCGGACGAGAACCGAAGCATTTTGGGCACGCCTCGACTGCTAATGGCAGCAGTGTCCAGAAGTTCTTGGTAGCGATGCAAGCCAACGCACAATTCCCCCAAGCCCTGCGCAGAGAGCACATCACTTCTGCTGCTTGCCGTGTGAGCTCTTCCTACTTCCAGAGCCTCAGTCGTGTTTTCAGATAAGCTGCTACCACGACTAAGAGAAGGGCTCCAGTCATCACAACCACTACTGCTACTCGATCCATCCAGAGCCAAAAGTCTTTCGAGATCTCCGAGCACAACCCCTGCATCAGCCAATACGGCACCCGCTGATCGAACTCGCCGAGTCCGCACCGCAAACCATAGCTTTAAGTCGATATTTTAGTCATAAATAAATAGATAATTGAGACAAATGAGGAAGTCGAAGGACTAGGGTTTAATTATCAAAAATGTTAGATTGTTCGAGTATCCGCTCTGTGTTTACCTTCGCCCCCACTTTAGCTCCCGCAAACGCAAGACCGAAAGCAGGCACCGCAGCGAGCAACTGCACGTTGAGCCGATTGGAATCCACAACTTCGTCCAGAGCCTCCATAGCTTTGAACAATTCGCGCTTCAGAAACTGCACTTGAATCAGCATCATTTTCACCATCTTCCCCGTGAAAAAGTTCTTAACCTGAGTAAAGCACCAAAAACGCTCAATAAATCAGACAGCACGATGCCGTGGTAGCGCTAAATCTTTACGCAAATGCTACAATAAAGACTTGCCACATTTTTCTTGAGCTCCGCTTCATATGCTGGTGAAATGAGTTTCGGGTCAAGAGTGGCAGCACGTGTCGCTCTTTCTTCAGCCGATAATCCAGGCTCTACCTCAGCCAAAAAGTTATCAACCTTTGAGCGTGGAAATTGGGCAAAATTAGATGAGATAAGGCCAAAAAAACGGTAACTTTCAAGCCTACTCTCAAGGTGCGAATTATATACCATTTGCACGAGGGAACTTTCTGCGTCGGACAGAGCACGATCGTCGGTGAGTCGCGGTACGCGGTTCAAAAGATCGGATGCTGCCCCGCGCAGAGGTACCTGATAACAAAATTATCATTAGACCGGGAAGCATAGCACTGAGATAATCTTCAATATGAACGTGCATCATTGTTGCTTGAAGGTCCTATCTTCGCAACCTCTAATCTCATCCTTATTCGAATACCGCATACCGCAAAACGTCGTTCCAAAATGCCTCTCGTGGTGCGCCAGAGCAATCTGCTTTGGTGTTTCGCCATTTTGCCCAAGGAGTCCACATGCGGCGAGTCTTTCAACCAGCGATGCGCCATCACCGCTGCGCCCATTCGAGCTGCAAATTGCAGGGGTTTCCGCACGGGTACCGCGAGTAAACGGCCAGAGGGAAGCCGCACTAAAAAGCGATCCCGCCGCAGACCATTTCCCGTAATCCACCCTAGAGCACCCGATGATCGCGAAGCTGATGCAGTCACAACAGGAGCGGCTGCCAATACACTCGACGTCCTGTCATTGCTGGAAGCCTCTTCCGCCGTACCTCCTTCGTTTGTGGCGTCTGTGTATGTGTTATTGCGATTGATTTCTTCTGCGCCCATGGTTTCCGTAGAAGAATCGCTTTCCGAGGTCGCTATAATTTCCGGTGATGCATTCCCCCGCGTGATGTCTTCGGCATCAATGGAGGTATCAGCAATATTTTCGCCGCTTTTTTGTTCGTGGGTTGCATCCACTGGAGAGGGGAACGCAGCTTGAAGCCTCTGTTGCTGGTGTCCTCGTTTCGGTCGATGCCCCAGCACGTGCCTCAGGCGATTCACGTGTCTTTGCCAGGACGTTGCTTCAGCCGATGTTGCCAATTCTAAAGCAACCAAGAGCCTTACTCTCGCCGCTGGTAGCGCTATTGCCCCTGCTAGATCTTGCTCCCATTCATCTGTGACTGCTTGACTACCTCCACTTAGAGTCACCGCAGCCACTGGAGCCGACGTATTGGTTGGCAAAGATGGAGTGCTAACGCCCCGAGATGCAAATGCAAGTAAGACGGCACCCACACCATCTCGAGCCATAGCATCAAAGAGACCTGGCACGGAAGACAAGTCATCGTTATAACCATCCTTTCCATTGCTCACCACTGCCCTCACTGCTGCTCGGACAGAAGATGTCCACTCATGCACCTCAGATACCCAATGAGACAGGGCAACCTCCGGAATATCGCCACTGCTGCTGGAGCCACGGACATTTGCGGTAGCTGCAGATGCAGGGAGATCTTTGGGGCGATGAAGGAGAAGGTACTGTAGGTGACCAAGGCGACGCAGTTCAAGGGTGCGTACCATAGAGCACACAGCAGTTCGCTCTTCAGCGTCACTTGCTGCACTCCAATAACGGTCATGGTAATGTTTGTTTCTTCCATTAGATTGCCGCACGCGCCAACATTTCTCCAGCGTGCTTTGCTCTATGCCAGTAGCCTCCACCTCAAAGGCAGTGGGTTCGCTACTCAAGGATCGGAGAATAGCGTCGCGAGTCACGCGAAGAAGGGCTTCTGCAAGCTCTGACTCCACTAGAGCTATCCCCACCGCTGGCCACGTCACCTCATCGGTGCTTTGGCCTTGACTTATCATATTAGGGAAGCTTGGCAAAATATTGTTTTGATGTTGAGTCTGCGATGGTAATGGCTGGGGGTGTGGCGACTCAGGTGGCAGCGCAGTAGCAGCACGACTATCAGGAGCTGCACCACGATTGACCCAGGGACCAGAAGCAAATGCAGCTGCACCTATAGCCGCAGCCGCAGTCGCTGCTGGTTCAGCGAGCTGAGGTGGCACCCATGCCACGGTGCCAACGCCGAATAGACAGGCAAGGATCGAAGCTGTGGATGTGCCAAAAAGCTTGAGGAGCAACGGGAAGGCAGCGCCGGCACCAATTACCTCCGAAACCAACTATGTCAAGAAGCATAGAAATATGAAAATAGAAGAAAACGTAAGATGAGAAACGAACGAGCAGCGGATACATAAGAAGCAGTGTATAGCACCCCCCTTATCAGCCACCTTTCCCGCGTTAGCTCTCACCTCCGAAATTGCCCCCCAACCAAACAAGCTCGCGCCCCACGAATGCCATGCATCAAATACGACCGCGCCAGCCAACTGAAAAAGCACGCTCAGAGCGAACATCAGAGACCAAATCCTAGGGCCGCTACCATCAATGAGACCTCGATGATTGGAGTGAAAGTGGCCCAGCTACAAACAATAAAAACACGAAGAATCATTGCACAGTGTGAGAAATCAGATTGAATCTATTGCATGGTATTATCAACGCAAGTTTAAAGGTAACCACAGCAAACCTGCAAGGTCTTCTTTTGACGAGATCTCTCCTGAGTAGCTTCTAACGATGCTTTGACATTAGCTTTTTCTTCTTCTTCAGCCTGTCTTGCTACAACTTTAGCCTTTTCATCGGTATAAGTCGCTTGAGCACGTGTGAGATTGGCAGCAGTTTCCTTGAGTATATTGGCGGCAGTGCCTAATGCGCGCACGTAAGCAACGCGATGGTCTGCACCTCTTATACAACGCACTGCCAAGGCATCCGATAGAGCTTTCAGGTGAGCCTCTTTGGCTACTACCACCGCCACAGCTGCTTCTGATACTGGCGACAATCTAGACGAGGCGTTGCTTTCGGCAGTATTTGCTGGCTTGCCCTGTACATGTTTCTCTTCAAGAAGATCATCACTGAGCGAAACTTGTTCGATATTGCTCATCTCAACGCTCGAGCTGTCAACATTTTCAGAAGCATCACGTGAATTGTTCTCAACAGTGCCGGCTGATGGAACAATAGCCATCACAGCAGCCACCAGTGCCTCTTGTGAAGAATCTTTCTCGTTAACTGCCTGCGCTGCCAGATACTCAACCCTTCGCCGCACAGCCAGTCGCACTTGTGGCCATGGCGCTCCACCGCCAGGTCGCAAGAAGGCGCCGTCGCCAGCGTCTAAGCAACACCCAATTGCGTCTTCGCCACCGGCCACACCCTGTAGTGAGAACAAGCCAAGCTCCTCCCATACCGACTTTCGGCGCACTGTTTGGTAAACAGATGCTGCTGCCACTAAACCAACCTTTCGAGTAGAAGACATGCAAGGCAAGGTGTTAGAAATAATCGCGTCACGAGGTTTGAGCATACGGCATGGCTGTGTAAGCCAAAGAAGAAAATACATTTTAAGCACGTATCAAAGATGTGAAAATCACACATGTAAGCATTTTCTTCAAATGATTATCCTTGAGTATACATACCGGAAACTTGTAGAGAAGCGCAGCCTTGGCGATATGAGTCGCATTCGTAGCCACTAAGGCTGCATTTTTTGCTAAGGCCGCCCGGTTCAGCCTCAACTTTTCAAGGGAGTCTGCTGCGATGCTTCTTGTGCTTGACGATGCAGATAAAAGCCAGAGCACTACTGCTCTGCGCGATTCGGTTGCATTCGAAGAAGCATCGAGATTCACTGGGACAGGCAGCTCTGATGGGCCAATTGTCTGCTTCCCTTTGGCCCACGCACGAATGTGGGCGTCAAGTCGTGTGGAGACCGGTGTCTGCGACGAATCTTCAACGCGTGGTTCTGCAGTCTCAAGAGGTACTACTTCCTTTGCTGAAGGCCACCGCGGAGCCCATCGCCGAGCAAAGCTGAAACCCGAAGTATTCTTGGGATCCATAGAGGAAGCGCTGGTATCTGAAAAGGTAGAATTTCCTAGGTTCCTTTTCGCATTTTGCGGTACTTCTGAAGCGTTAGACTTACTGGGTGTGGGTGAAGTACTTAAGTTCTCCCCAGTTTTATTCCTGTCAGTGGGTGCTGGCTGCCGCCAAAATTGCCACGAGGGAATTTGTTGTCTATTGAAGGGGAATGTTTCGTTTCCAGGTGAATCTGTTGCTTCAAGTATGCTACGAGCGGTGAGCGCAGGTTGGCCCGATGGTGATGAGATGCTTGCGTCGGCCGTGGCGAGAAGCAGCGGTATAAAACATAGCACCATAGCAGTCGCTAAACCAGCTCTTTCTACAGTAGTGCGCCTTTGCTTTGATGCCTTTAAAAAAATGCTACCTTGCCTCTGAGGAGAGCGCTATTTTAAATAAGCTCTATACCGGACTGAGCATATCAACTGTTTGGCTTCATTTTTTGAATGCAGACGTTAGTTGTTGAGTTCAGAAATTACAAGTTCAGGTGCCCGCGCGATGCGCGGCTTCGGAGCAATGTCTTTGCTGCGGAGGAGTAGGTGCGTGTTCTTAGCACCTCCGTGCACGGCCTTGAGATGCCCGTGGGTGAGTG
>Ga0307930_1000537_pt1 | contig 30500 bp, 32 predicted proteins | sample OrgLakmetageno46_FD_203161 | JGI IMG/M metagenome (GOLD analysis project Ga0307930, IMG submission 203161) | Saline water microbial communities from Organic Lake, Antarctica - #46 | ecosystem: Environmental > Aquatic > Non-marine Saline and Alkaline > Saline | place: Antarctica: Organic Lake...
GACAATGACGTCATTGATGGCCAGAACCCCCTCTAAAGACTGGTTGAGCACAGCTGACACTGCGAAGCGCTGACCAGGCACGGAGCGGAACTTAAAACCGAGCGACTCTTCGTGGAACTCGACCTCAAAACTAGAGCAGAAAGAAAATGTGAAGGAGACAAGACATGTGCAGTATGAGTGGGGAGAATTTATATAATTTGGCCTTCAACAAATTTCGGCTTCATATAAAGACATCAAGAGACTAAAACATGCAAATGTCAAAAAGTGGGTTGATCTAATCACAGATGAGAAGCAAAATTAAAGTTGAGGCCCTCATTCTCACGTGTTATTGTTTGGACCCGATGAAGCAAACGGCGCCGTAACTGCGGACATCACAGCTTCCTCAAAGTCGAATGTGTGGACCAAGTGCACGAATTGCAGCAAAGTCAACGAGCTGGCGGTGCCACTGACGACAGGTAAAAATGCAGCTGGCGTAGAAGCCAACGTCAAAGTCTTCACCATCTTGGCCACTACGGCTGAAGGCAGACGTTGTCCGATCAAAAGCTCCACTGCGTGCTCAAGCTCAAAGAAATCGAGTGCGTCTCCACTGCTGTCGGCACAGGCAGATTCAAAAACTGCATGAATGTGGCTCAGGCCGCGGCCGCTACGGAGATCGCGTAGCTTGCTACTCAACTACCCACCATCAAAATCAGAGGTAATTCAAGTAGTATCGTAAGAATCAGTTTCAGGGTTACTACGTGATAAAGTGCATGCGAGCAGTAGTCACTCAAGAAGTACATCGATGAATATCTACCATCAAATCATCGCAAAATACGCCTGATGGAAGCCAAAATATATCATATGCGCATACAATTCAAACACAACTATTCATACACTCGTGGGTGTGGTTTGGCTTGCGAACCTTATCACAAAGAGTTTGTGCTTCTGCCGCAGATAAGCCTAGCTGCACTCGTTGCTCTCGCAGACTCGCGGACCGCTGTTTCGCGAATCGGCCTCGGGCAGCGGCTTGCAGCGTTGTCGCAGCTTGCTGGGCCTCGAGAGCTTCATTGTGTGCCATATTAGTGTGCTCAATTTGAGACTGAGCCTCGATACGAGCAGCAACACTCCTAGGCTGTTCATGGTTGCTAGATTGATGGCCTACATGGTCGAGAGAGAAAGAAGCGTTGCTCACAGAACTTCCCGAATTTTGCAAGCTCCGTTTGTGCAACCATGCATCACCGGGATAAGCAGCTGCAGTTTTGCTTTCATGAAGATGATCATGAACATCAATGTCTTGATAGCTGTCATCTTTATGTTCCTCATCCACGTCGTCTGGTACAGAGTGAAGCGGTGAATTATGTGGGGATACAGCGTTGTCGTGCATCATGCTTCCGGTTGCATCCATCAGGTCTTGCAACATTTCCTGGCTTTGCTCCTTCGAATTGTCAATTTCACTAAGTTTGCTAATTGGTTGAGAGCGAGTGGTGACGCACTGGGCAAGAAGATGCTCACGAGGTACCTGTAGGAGAGTTGAAGAATGCAGAATGAGGATAAAAGTATCGCGAAAAGTATCACGGATCGGAAAAGTCCAAAACGAATCAATTTCACTCTAAAATAAAGCAACTAGCGCCGCAAAAAAATCGAAATGTTGAAAGGGAAATCAAGTCTTAGTCTCCTCCCTTTACTGCATTGTGTGTAAGTGTTCCATGCTTAGATCGCTAGATCGCTCGCAAATACCTTAGGTAACTTGTCCCCGTCGTCAAACTCCACCATGTAATTCTGCCCATCGGGCCAGGCATTCACCACTACACCTGGGTACAGCTTGAGGCTCTTCGAATCATAGCGGCCGTCCACTAATGCGCCTGCTTCTAATTTACAGGGCTCGATCTGGCCCGGCATCCTGACTCGAAAACGAGGGACTCCGTGCTCGGTATCACCATCTGCGTACACCAAATCCATGGTCACTGCAGCGCTACTAGGCAACTCATCAGCACCAACAACTGAGGTCGTGGCCGCACTGATGATAGCCTTGAACCATTCATAACGCCCTCGGTAGCGTGCTTCGACGTTGGAGCCCACCAAGAATGACAGATCATCGTCGTTGGTAAAATCGATAGCCTCCTTTGATGCATCTTCACCGCTGTTATTGCCAAAAAATCGTGCTACTCTTGCGGCGATTCGCGCTGATGCATGTTCACGTGCAATTTCCTTCCGAGTTGATCGCCCACGCGCCAAACTTTGCAGCGCAGTGGCAGCGCCAGCGCGCGCTTCTGTTTCTTGTTCTTCCTTTCGCTGTGCTTCTTCGCGCAATTGGCGTGTTTTTTCTAACTCAAGCTTAATTGCGGAAGCGGCGCGCCTCGCCATTACACCACGGCACAAAGCTGCAATGCGGGTCACCGCTGAGACTTCAGTTGGGGCTGGAAACACCCCTTGTGACAAGATATGAGCGCGGGGAACTTTCGGATCTCGGTCTCCGTCGTCAAACTCCACCATGTAGTGCTGTCCATCGGGCCAGGCATTGACGACAATCCCAGGAAAGTGTTTGGCTGAGCTCCGAAAGCGCGCATCTACGAAGAAACCGGGGGCAAGTCGCCAAGATTCAACCTGCAAAAAAGAGATGAAAAGAGTCGCAAGTAAAACTCGAGCGATAACACCCCCAAAAACCATCAAACCTCAAAATGTCGTAGAGTACACGCCAGAACACACGCTAACACAACAACCAAGCACCAACATCCTCACCTGGCCGGATAGCCGCACCCGAAACCTCGGCGTGCCAAACGCGCAGTCGCCGTCGTCAAAGAACAAGTTCAACGTCCCGTTTTCCCGCACCGACTCCACCACAGCAGGAAACCACAACTCGCGGCTCTTGTAGCGCGCTTCTACGCTGACTCCGTGCAGGCAACGGAGCACTGAGGCGACGGTGGGTGGGTCTAAGAAGGCCCCGGCGTCCGTGCCATCATCATCGACGTCTTCAACGGCTTCTTCTTCTTCGACACTGTTCTCGTAATCTTCGTTGTCGCCCAAGGCCAGAGACGACCCTTCGATTCCGAAACTCACGTCCAAGTTCACGCGGGCTGCCTCGATTCTTCGGTTGTGGCGAGCGCTGCTGCTGCTCCCACCGGTGCTGCTCGCGGCACTGTTCCACGAGCGAACGGTTTGTGGTCGATCGCGAGACATTTCCGCTTCCTCCAGCCACTGCCGAATGAGCTCGTCCGGGTTGGGCGCTGAAAAGAAGTGATGTGCTCGCTTGAGATAGAAAGCCCGGCGCCGACCAAAAGTGCCACGCACGAACGACTGGGACATGAAAATTACGACATTATGAGTAAATGAAGTGAAGATGCATGGAGAGTAAGATACGGTAACAGTAAACACCCAACTGAGCACAGAAATTAAGCTTTTCTAGTAAATACAAGTGTTATTTATTACTTGTAATTAAATAATGTTGATACCCAAACTCTTAAGCTTACCTGAATCGTAGTGGCTGCACGGGCATGGCGCGGTAACGGAAACGCACATTCTACAATGACGTGGGCTCGTGGCACTTTCGAAGCTCGGTCTCCGTCGTCAAACTCCACCATGTAATGCTGGCCATCGGGCCACGCATTCACGACAACCCCTGGGTAAAACTTTCTCGAGCCATCGAAGCGCGCTTGGCAAATGTCCCCGTGGAACAAGTGGAACGGCTCGATCTGGTTAGCCAACCGCACATGTAGGCGAGGCACGTGTTCTTCGAAATCGCCGTCTGCGTAAACCATGTCAAAGCTGCACGGAGGCGAAACATCACCTTCTGACGTAGGGCCCACGTTGGCGATGGCGGCAGGAAACCACTGTTCCCGGCCCTTGTATCGGGCTTCGACGATTGCCCCTACCAGAAAGCTTAACTCGGACAGATTTCGCACTCTCAGTCTCCCGTCAAAGAAGGAGCGCACTGCAGCCCGGTTCCTCGCCACTGCTACCACAGTAAATGCGGCTAACTGTCGCGCCCACGCCTGTATAGTGATGGCTGCTGCCGTGTGATTTCGAGGTACTGCTTCGCACTGTGAGACTAACCACCGTCTCGGCAGCTGGATTAGCTGAGATCCGTTAGACCCACTCAACTGCACGTCCACCAAAGCTAGCTGTCGATTAAACTGGAGTTGTGCTTTACCTTTGTTGCCAGACAGACCGCCGTCTGTAGCTGCTCCTGCGATACTGTGGCTCGCATCATCAGCAACAGCCGCTTCCCTGCTTGCTCTCTCAACAACTTGACCCATCTGGCCACCACACTCGACAATTGCACCTACAGGGAGGTCGAAAAGCTCACGATGACCGTAGCCACGCAACCAATGACGCTGCACAAGATAGCGCACTTCGCCGGAGGGTACGCATTTGACATCCAGTAAATTGTTGGGCCGCACACCTACGACAACACCGGACTCCCACACGGCTAACGGGGCCAGATTGGCGGTAGGTGTCATAATCCCACTTTCCCCAAACACCGCCAATGTCGCAGCTTCTGTAGCTTCCACTGCCGCGAGGAAAGGATCAATATGCATGCTGCCACTGGACTCAGCACCGGTCGCAAGGTCTCGATTAGTAGAGGCAGACGGATCTAGAGCCTTGGCAAGAAGGGGAAAGGCATCAGGTTGAACTCGGTGTCGTTTCCGTACTTCAACTACGGTTCCGACACTCAATTGGCACCCTGAGCTCACCATCTGAGCAGCTCGTGACACCTCATCCTCCACAATAGGAGCACCATTGCATACTTCTTTGTTGAGGCTGTTGGTATACTCCCTCAAACGGCCCACCATCATTCGCCTATTCTTCTTCATTTTGGAATCCTTCTCGGCTAAAAGCCAGGCTTCTCCGCGCTTGATTGCTACCGTCTCTAGCGCTTTCAAGCGACGCGCTTGGCTCTGCAATTGTGTGGCTGCAGCTGCGCGTTTAGCTTCTAGCGCGGCTACTTCGGCTGCGGCTGCATTCTCGGCTAAACGACGTGCCTCGTCTGCTTTGCGTTGTAAGTAGCGTTCCTGCTCCGCTTCCCGGCGCATCGAGCGCTCTCGCGCCAGTACATGTGCTTTGCTTGTTGCTTCTGCAGCAGCCAACGCCTCTGCTCGACGGTTTCGTATCCGCTTGCACTGTTGTACCGCTAACCACCTTCGCCAGTTGCATTGGATCACCATCGCTGCGCCCACGCGGCTGTGCAAACCATCGAGCCGCTGTCCTAATGTAGTGAGCGCTTCAGAGAGGTGGCGACGATGCTCCGCCAGGGTTGCCTCGGATTCTAAACGCCGCAACGTGACTCGACGTTTTGCTTGGAATGTGCGCACCAGACACTGCAACTGCACCGCAGCAGCGCGCTGTGCCTGGTTTACAAGGTTCTGCCGGTGGCGTTTTGCCTGTACAATGTGCTGAGCCGATTTCAACCTTGCCATGCATTGCAACACTACAACCGCACGGTGCCTCTTCTGCTCTTGTTTGGCTTTCACACGGGCAGAACGGGCGCTGTCTGCGGCCACCACACTGCTCCGCTGCCGCACACTCGTTTGCAATGTCACCGCAGCTGCTGCCTCCTGGCACGCCCGACGCTCTGCCTCAAGGCGAGCTTGACGTTCTGCGCGAGTTTTAGACCGGCCTTGTCTGCCTCTTTCAGCAGCTTGAAGTTTGCAAGCCGCTCCTTGGTGCCAGTGCAAGCTTTCCAATGAGCCTTCAAGCTCGGACAAGAGTTTGGCTAAGTTGCGACGATGGGCGGCGAGGCCAGCCATCTCGGGGTTTTCGTTGGTTGCATCGTCACCAAGAGATATATGGCCGCGGTTAGGAGAGTGACTGCTTTCGGGAGCAAAAGAGGACGCGCCTTCATGCCTGCGGTTTTTCTTTTTCTTTGCAGCTTTGTCGCTCTTTTTGTACGCGCATTGCACGAATATTTGGTCGCGTGGAACTTTCGGATCGCGTTGGCTATTGCCGTATTCCACCATGTAATGCTGGCCATCGGGCCAACTGCTCATGACCACGCCATGCACCAGTTCTTCGCTGTCTTCTTGGGCATTGTTGCGCACCCGTGCTTCGCACAGTGTACCATTGCTGAGCGTGTAAGGCTCGCGCTGGCCTGGCAACCGCACGCGCATTCGAGGCACTGATTGCTCGGATTCGCCGTTTGCCATACTGACGATACAAGGATGGCGTAAAGACATGAAGAGAAATAATTAGTTCACGAACGAGTCGTGCAGAGGAGCGATGCCTAAGAGTATGTGTGCAATAACAGAATAAATCGTTCCTGTATTCAAAGTATGGTAGCAGGAAGACGAAGGCGAGAAAATGAAACATACGATAGGGCACAATCTACAGTTTGAAAAAGTTGATCGAACATGCTACCCTACGCCCTTCTTTCAGCCAACTTACGTTATGTCAAACGATGTTGCTGGAGCGTCTTCTTCGCCGTTTACTTTACTCACGGTCGCACCCACCCACTCCGATTGGTTCTTGCGTCGTGCTTCTACACGAGCGCCAACTTTAAAACTGTCTCTTTCGAGTGCCTCAGTCATCGCAGCATCGTCTCCAGCACTCATGGTGGAAGCAATTCTCGCCGAAATTTCAGCGGCGCGGCGGTCCCACCTCGCTAGCCCCATCGCTAATTTCTCGGCTCGCACTCGTTCGATTCGCCGTTTCGCTGTCAACATTCGGCAAGCCCCCTGGAGCACACAAGTCGCTCGCTTGAAAGACCGCATTTGCGCCACCGTTGCCCTCGCCTGTTGGCCTCGAGTAGCCCGCTGCAAAGAGCTCGCTGCATTGACCTGCACCCTTTGAGTAGCCACTGCCTTCTGCGCTTGCCGCTGCCGAGTTGCACATTGTATGCTTAGTGCCGCAGCTTGTTGTTGAGCTGCTAAGGCAGCAGCCTTGGCTGCCGCCTGTGCCGCCCTTGCTTGCGCTTCTCGCTGCGCGGACCTCCGGCGGTTCTGAGCTTGGAGCGTGATTGCCGCTCGGTTTTCTTCTTGCTCCCGCAACATTGCGGTAGACCATTCCCAGGAGCCCCAGGCCGACGCTAGCCACATGTGCTCTACGGTGGACCCCATCGACTGCATGAAGCGCAAAGCGCGCTGCATTCGCGCTGCCTGAGCGTACGCCACTGCAGCCGCCGCAGCCACAGAGGCCCTCCGTGCACGCACTATCCGCTGAGCGCGGCGTCGCCTTGCTGTGCACTGCAGAGTGGTCGCAGCTGCGTCTTGGGCAGCAGCTGCGGCTGCAGCGACTTCCTCAGCTCTTGCGATCGCAGCTGCACGAGCTTGTTCTGCGGCACGAATTGCCTCCGCTCGTTCTTGCTCCCGACGCGACAGCCGCTGCTGCTTTTCTCTCTTGGCTTGCCTCTGGCGTGCTAAGACCTGTATCTTCACAGCCGCCTGCAGCCGTGCCACCAGCTGAGCTCGATAAACAGCCAATTGCGGCGTTACTTCTTGACGCGTCGCGCGGCCCCGCTGGACCGCTTGCAAGGTACAAGCTGATTGGTGGCGCCGTTGTGCGGCCGCTTCGGCAAGCGCTTCGGATTGGCGGATGCCGAAGAGCAAAGTGCGCTCCCGAGCTCGTGCTTCGTCCTGGACCAACACACAGAATGAGGTCCTCTTAGAACAGAAGAAAAATTCAACGCTGTCGGTCCAGTAGAACCAAAATATAAGAATAACAGCCCAAATAACGTGTATAAAGATTATCAATAATGCACTTCGAAACAGACAATAGGAAAGAGCTTTTTTACTTTGTTGCACATACCAGTTGTGTTTGGAGTTGGGTTTCTTCACTGCGAATCGTCAACGCTTTCTTCAGTGCTTCCTCACGCGCTTGCGCAGCTGCTAATTCTCGTGCCAGCATCTCCTTCTGAGCCGCAGCCTCGTTAGCCCGTCTTTCTGCTTCGGCCGCTGCCTGTTCTGCGGCAGCTACCGCCGCTTGTGCCGCGCGCCGTTGTTGCTCTTGGGCTCGAGCCTCAGCGGCCGCGGCAATTTCTGCACGAGCGCGCTCTTGAATATCCACCCAGTCCTCCCATCTGTCCAAAATGGCATTTACTCCCGCAGCAGCGGCTACATGTGCCTGCGCTGCTTCTTCTACTGCTAAGCGCTTTGCTTCTAAAGCGGCTGCATCGGCGATGGCTTGAATCTCTGCATCTGCTCTCGCGGCTGCAGACTCGATAAGGCTAGCTACTACATCAACCACTGCTTGTGTGACGTCATCTTCAGTAGGCTGCGAGTCCATACCCGGAGGCTGATCCGCAGGCGCATCCGTCATTCCAGGAGGCCGGTCGAGTAGTGCTTCATTCCCAGAAGGAATAGCATCGTCGTTCATTATTCCTGGAGGTGTAGAAACTATCTCCGGAGCTGCCGTCAGAGCCAACATTGTTTCTTCGCCTTGAATGCCATCCAGATCCTCTTCGTCACCGCCATCTTCGCCTTTTGCTTCTTCTTCGTCCTGCATCACTTTTGCGGCCTCCGCCAGCATTGCTTCTTCCACCTCTGCAGGGGGCAAAATGGGCGACCCAAACATGAGCACGTACAATACCTTGCGACGGCCAATTGGAACGGAAGGATCGTGCCACGGAGCCGTAGGTTCTATTCGTGCAGGGCAGTCGGCGCCCATCACGGTGCCCGTGGCGAGGCCGGGGGCTTTGACCTTGTACGCGAAAGGGTTGTGCAAGGATATCGTTCTCGGAGACGAAGGAGCACCACTACCGTTGGCAGCAGCATCTGCACTACTAGTAGCGCCAGTGGCACCGGCTGCAACTGCGTCATTGTTCTGACTGTCAAGTTGATCATCGGCAGCACTGCTGCCAAAGAAAGAACGAGGAGCTTGAGAGGGAGAAGGCGGAGGTGCTTTGGCGCTGTTGGCGCTGCCTTCAGGGCGCAACACCACGCGTTGAATGACGGCGTTGGATCCTGCCGGCATGTGCTCGATCTGGTCGAGCAGCCGAACCTGTTTTTGGCAGGGTACGGCGAGAGGCACGGGACAAAAGTAGAGCGCTCTGAACATTTTGGCTTAGCATTTCAAGAGAAGCCGTGACAATGAGATTGCATTGATGAGCACGAAAGGGTGTAGTAAATGTTGTGTAAAGCAACACAAAAAGCTAAATAATTGGTGCACAAGTGACTCCAATGCAACGAGATGCAAAGACATTGAGATTTTGTTATGCGTGAACCACCTGCGTGCCCGGCGGCCATGGATGAGTGGGCACCGCAAGCTTCGACAGTTTGTTCCCGGGGCAGCGCCCCCCGCCACTTCCTGCCCAGCTCATCCTCTCCAACCGCACGTCGCCGCGCACATTGCTGCTGTTGCTGCCATCAGCGGCAGTAGGCGCTGTGTTGCTTTTTTCGTCGCTTCCTCGTGCAGCGTTTGAGACCACTAATGCAGACGACGAGGTGCTCCTCGTCGAGTTCTTGGGGGTGCCTGCACCGGAGCCTTTTTTGTCCGTTAACAGCAAAGGCTTGGACGACGGTGATGACGTTGACAAGTTCGGCCAGCTGGAGGCGTCGCCGCGGCCTGGGTTGACGTTCAGATCGGGCGATTCTGCAAAGCCGACGTCGTGGCCGAAGCCTCGCCCCGCAGGCAGCAAGCAATGCCAATGCATGCCTCGGTACACCGTTGTCGTTGCTTGAGCGTCTTTGTTCTTGTTGTTGGTATTGATGTCGCTATAGCTGTTGCTGCGACTCCTCGTGCTATTGCTGAGGTCGCGGCGAACTTTTCTGCTCGAACCAGTGAAGGAGGGTGCAGTAGCGGCAAAAGCTACAGACGGAGGCGCAGCTGCGGCTGCTTCCAGGACTGTCCCGGGATACCCCTGTGTCGGAGCATAGGCATGAGGTGCATCGCGCACCCCAAAGAGCACCAGCCGGGCACGGCCTGGCACCCGGCACACGTGTACAGTTCGTGTGGGCAGTTCTTCTGTGGCAGCCACCGCAGCCGCAGCAGCTGCCGCGGCCTCTGGGGTGCTTATGTCATCATCATCTCCTCTGCTGATGCTGCTGCTCATTCCACCACCGCCGCGGGCACTGCCGCCCCTAGTAGGTGGTGGTGTCTTCACGGAATTCATTAGAGCAGATAAGGCTTCCGTCGACGTTGCCAGGGGCCGCGGTGGTGGCGGGGCTTTCGGGGTAGGCACTCCTTCCATGCCTTCGCTGCGAGCTTTCGCTGCTCGCCATTTGAACACCGTTAGAGCCGCTGCATCCTTGGTCTTCAGAGCGCGACCTCCTACGGCAGTAGCAGGCTGACTATTGGCAGCATCTTTGTTGCCGTTATCTCCACTAGAAGCGGCCAGGCGTGCTTGAGCAGATTGCAACCGCCGCCAAGAACTTCGACCTGATGATGATTCAGCCGGTTTCGCAAGACCTCCACCGCTGCTGTTCCTGCGGGTGCTACCATTACTGCCTCGTTTCTTGGTATCCGCTGCTTGGTGGTCACTCGTTGTGTCTGCTGCTGTAGCCTTTTGACCGTCTACATCGTCAGGGGCCTCATTGCATTGGTTGTCGCTATCGTCCGAGGAGCTGCCATCGTCGCTCACAACCTCTAATTGATCTCCGTCTGGGTCGTCGCCATAGTGCTTGTTCTTGGCTCGTTGACCTTTTGCTGATTTGTCAACAACACCACCTGCAGCAGCAGCAGCAGCGGCTGAGGCTTTTTCTAGGTCAATTTGCGCTTGTGCCTTTGCTTTTGCGGCGTCCAATTGCATTTTTGCTACTTCCGAAATGGATTTGGGCGGTGGCGTGGGGCCGTCGTACTCAAACCGCACCGCATCTTCAAAGGGCACGTCCAAAATCTTGACCCACGTCGCGGTGAGTTTCCATTCGTCGAGCGAACGCACTACGCTTTCGCAAATCAGCTTCTCGAACGACTGCGCTCGGCCAGCTGCTTTGGGAACCATGGAGACTCCCACCTGCGCGGAGTTTTCAAGCGATTACTTGTCAAAGGTCGTTTCAAGGAGAAAGCAATGCAAGAATGCAGAGCAGGCATAATGTTTTACATTTTCTCACAAAAAATCATGTATGTATTTCTTTTTTAAACAACAAATAAATTGTCTAGTGTTAGCAGCATGAGTTCTTTTACAAAAGAATCAAACCTCATCGCGAAGCCAGTCCGTGAGTTTACGGCTCGTGCGTTTCACACTAGGCCATCCGCCACTCAACTGCCTCGAAAAGAGCACTTTGGTGTACACCTGCGCGGGCTTGTGCACGCGGGGGGAGTGGCGAATCGCGCAGCACACGTTCAGTTCTCCCGGCAAACCCGGTTGCGTGCGCACGGTGACATTTTGGACACCTGCCAGGTCCTGCACGACTGCTTCGAGCGCAGTGCCCACTTCACTCGCACTTTTTTGGTAGCGGCTAAACGCAGGAGCAGGAATGGCTGCCGCGGCAGTTCCTGCTGCCACTATTGTTGATGCAGACGGAGCTCCGTCTGCAACATCCTCGTCATTCCCAGAAGCAACACCACTTGCAGTAGCAGCAGTAGTAGCAGCAGTGGTCTTGGTAGCTCTCCCACTGCCAGGCTGATCTGGGTGCTCGAAATGCGTGATCACGATCAGCAGGTGGCCTGGTTGCTTGAGGAGGCTTGCATGGAACGGGTTGGCGACCCACTCACTTAACGCTGACGTTTCCTTGCGAGCTTCGTCCCCAACGATCTCGCTTCGCGTAATCAGCGCGTTTGAGGTCGTGGTAGCAGTAGCAGCTGAAGAGCTCTCCCAGTGGGATAAACTCGACCGTTTTGATGTTGCACCATTCAGCTTGGTGGGCGGTGGATTGGGCCCTTGAACTTGCACTTGATTTGAATCGCTTTCAGTTGCTGCACCATCAGCATCGATCGAATGGCGCTTTGGTTTAACCTGTTGCACTGCAGTAGTTTCAGCAGCAGGGGCATCAGACGCATCGTCATTGCTGGCGTTCATCCATGTACTTCCGAAGCCTTTGCTGTTGCTGTTGTTGCTGTTCCAGGCTTCTGAGGGTGTGCCATTCGGAAGAGGTGCCGCTGCTTCAGTCTCAGAGGACGCGCGCACTGGAGTGGCATGCAGCGGCGCCAGAGTGTGAGAAGAATCAGCAGCAGACGACGATGAGCCAACATGGGCACCCTCATGACTGGTCGTCGACGAGTCTTGCCGTGGCACTCGTCGCCGCTCCACTGCCGACACTGGCCGATGAGGAGGCATATTACGGGCCGCGACGTTGCCTGCTGTTGCTCCGCTGCTATTGCCTGCTGTGGTGGCTGAGGTTGGCCGTCGTTGCTGCGCTCTCATCGTGGTTGCCTGCACACGAGGGGACTGCCGGCCACTGGACGACGCTGATGGCCGCACTGGTTGCAGTGCTGGTGGTTTGGCGTTTGAGAGGCGCTCGTTGGTTGAAACAGCAGGGCCAGGTGCAGCGTCGTCGCTAAATCCTTCGGGCGGCTCCCACCTTGACTCCCCTGTAGACGCGTTGTAATAGTAGAAGTGCTTTTCCTTTTTCGAGTTGCCTGACCCACCTCGCGCTGCACACCGCATCCAGGACTCTCCACGCAACAAAGTAGGCGGCGCCGTCGCCACCATCGTGAGCCTGCTGCCACCGTTACTACTATTGCCAGGACCTGGAAACAAGGACTCTGCATAATCACCCGACGCAGGCGTAGCACTGGAATCTGCTGGCGCTTCTGGTGCCTCAGCTCGTATTGGAGTATCGGCTCCCCGGAGAGTTTTCGATGCATTCGGCAGTCCTTCACTAGGCTGCCCTCTGCTATTGCTGCTATTGTAAAGACCTTGTGAGGAGATATCTTTACCATTCGACACCGGCGTCAACAGAACACCATGCTGGTTCGTTGCACCATTTTGATTGGATGGCGAACGAAACAGCGGCGTGGGCTGGTTCGTCTCTGGCTTCTGCACCAAATGTGGAGCGCGCTGGAGGCCTTCCTGCTCAGATCGACGATTGCGCGGCACCTGTGTGTGCGACTGCGGCTGCGAGAGGTGGCGATTGGGCTGAGGCAACGAGCTTCCCGTGGTGGCCGCTTTGTCGCGCCGACGTGCGGCGTGCTTCAAGTAGTCCGGAGTTTTACCCATGGCTTCACGTCGAGCCTCCTTGAGCTTCCGCTCTCGCGCCCCCTCTTTGAGCTTTGCTTCTTGGCGGTCTTTGTGCACGAGTAGCGCTGTTTTGTTGAGGTCTGCTAGTCGAGATGACGTGCGTGGGCTTATCGCTGATTTGGGAACCAAAGATTCCATACCCCAAACGGACAAGAATCGCGCGTGTGAGAGCGTGGGTGGTACTGTTGGTGTTGCATTGGCATATGCTACAAGCAGATTGAGGGGGGGTTCAATGTAACTAAGCTCAATGCATACCTGGAATGACAGGAGGAGGTGCGACGCGCTTGGTAAGGATTTCCATTTGTCGGCTGTTTGGGGCGATCGCCAGTCGGTCTGGTGATGGCATTGCCACTGCTAACCTCCCGCGCAATGCATCTACAGAGAGGTAACCCTGAAAAAAGCACACGAGAGGCTATGATGAGCACGTGAAATATAAACACGGGTAGTTAACGAGTGCAAAGCAGCTTGTTGATTCTGCAGGTCATTACGTTTGTAGATATCCCACCGAAGTTAACATAATCCACAGCGTGAGAACTAGCTAGCTAGGCAAATGGATAGCAGCTAACAAAGCAGCTAACTCACCGTTTGGCCTGTTTGGTCAAATCCTCGCCGCGGTTGATGATGCGGTATGATGTCTGCCAGCAGGTCATCTATTTCGGCCAAAGCAGCGGAACTGCTGCGACCCGAAGCCTCCATCGCAGGAACAAGCGTTGGAGGCAACGTACGCACGTCTTCTTTCTAGACAAAGTGGTTGCCTAGAAATGTAAAGGATTGAACTCTGGAAGCTCTAAACAGCCTGTTGACACAGGGCCTAACTGAGAAAGGAGCTTGTCAGCTTGTCTGTCCACTGAGACTAGCCTCAATTCCCATTCGTTGTGCGATCAACTGCCGCCGTGCCGCCGTGCCTCTCCTCACATTCGACCATAACGCTGGAAGAAATCCGGTAAAACGAATCTTACCGCTAATACAATACTGTACTTAAAATATGTGAAATGCGGTACATTGTTCCAGCTGCCAGCAGCTACCTGCTACTGGGCGTTTTTTTACTGCACTGCACTCGCTCATTCCATAGCATTCACCTAACCCTAAGTGAAATATGAGTCGGAAACGAATTGAATTCAAGTTTACTCGTTTGACACCTACACGGGCCACGGGCCCTAGAGGCTGGAGGGCTGGAATGTAATGAGTGCTACTTCCGTGCTCTAAGTCCATTTCTCTAACTTAAAAGAAGGCCATATGCCCGCCACCCGCAGAGAAGGAGGAGAAGGCTGTAAGTTCGTTTTCTTTTTCTGGTTCTACTACTTAGTTATACACCAGCAGCATCTACTCCCAACTCAGTTCCCAGGCTGCCGTGCCAACTAGGTTGAGATTCACGCGGGAAATTCCGCAGAATTCCCGCGGAAAGGAAAGTTTTTACCAATCAGACGCCATTTCCGCGACGGGGATTTGGCAGTGCCTTTATGACTGAGGCACGGAAAACCCGCGGAAGTACCGTGGGAATACCGCGTAAATACCACGTGAAGTGAATTTTTAGCCCACGCGAGGGAAACCCGCGGAAACGGGAATCGCAACCCTGCATGCCAATAAGGATGATATCAATTAAGAATAGATGACAAAGCGCCTTTGTACTTTACTATGAATAAAATTTTGACGAAACCAAGATAACCAACTCAGCGGCGCCATCTAGGACAGTCGCCAGAACTGGCAGCCAGGTGCTATTTGATGCCGGCACTTCCCTGACTTCCCGGACTTCCCGGACTTCCCTGCTTCATGTGATGTCCTTGGCGCCGGCGATGTACAAGACCGAAACGGCAATGAGAATAAGGGCAAGGAAACGCGCGTGGTGTGTGATGCCAAAGCGCCCGAAGTCTTGCGTCATTTCACTGAGCAAAAGCCATGAGTTCGCGAACAAAAAAGTAAGGAACAAGGGAATATGAAAAGCCACGACGAAGAACATGTCCTGATGAGATGAGACGGTAACATATATCGAGAACCAACACAAACCAAAACACCCACGACATTTATTAAGTCTGATCAAAATTGAGGCCACAAGTTCTTACTTTGTCGAAAGAAGGAGAATATCTTTAAGGACAACGTAGCGAACCCATCCAGTGCCAAAGGTCAAGGCTACGTTTAAGACCATCAGGCATCCACACACAAACAAGCTAGAATTCCGGAGTCGAAGACGCCAACAGGAGCGGACGGTATTAAGCGTGAGGTCACAAATAACAATGTAAAATGTTCATAATCGAATTAAAATGCACTGTCCACCAATGGTGTGTTTTCGATCACAAAAAGAAGACGAAGGTTAAATCGATGGACGGGTTTAAACACTCCACAACTCATTTCACTAGAACAATACAACTGGAATCAATTCCAATTGCACCGCCACACCGTCATTCTTGGAAGCCAAATATAATTAGATTTCCAAACTTCTTACCTGATAGCGAGCCAGGAGACTGAGGCTTCATCAGCGAGGGTGAGAAGGGAAAAAGCTACGGATAGCGCCGAAAGAGAAGTTCTAGCCCAAGCCAGCCACGTGCGTTCATTAGCTAAATGCGCCTGCACCCGCTCCAGCCGTAGAACCTTGAGGCAAGGACGCATTTCAAGGATCAGTTCACAGCAATGAGAGGTGTTTCGCTGACTTTCACACGAGTTGCTCCTCAAACATTTCGAGATCGAAACAATATTTGATTCTCTGCTCAACGCCAGCTGAAACCTTGGAATGCAGTGTCAGTTGTGATACCATATCTCTAGAAGTGAACTCACCTGTCCACGAAACTCAAGGTTGCGCGCGTTTCTTGCTCGCTGCGCATTGAGGTTTTGCGCGACGCGGGCTGTCCATTCGGTCACTGGTTTGGTGAAGCTTTCCGCCGCTGCGGCCGCAGCAGCCGCTACACCCTTTGCAGCGCTGCTAGTGCCACTGTCTAAAGCAGTGTCGCCGCTTGCTAGCCTCGATTGTTTGCTACTGCTGCTACTGCTGCTACTCCCTCCGTATCCGTTAGCCAAGGCAGAATCTGTGGAGACCGTGGGCAGAGTGTCGAAGGCCTCCACCACTAGGCTGAGGCCGGCAGGAAGGCTGTCGGAGAGCGCGACCACTGCCCCACCTTCCGACTCTCTTAACACTACATTGGTGCCGGGTGGGAGCCCCAGCGCTGCTGCCACTGCTGATCGCACAGACGCCGTTGAGGAGCCTTTGAACCAGCGCACCGTTTGAGCAGGTGAGCTGGACCCGGACAACCTCACCTGCACCAGCAATAACACACACATGCGTCAACGGCGAGGCTAATAAACATTCGTTGTAGATCTAGCGATGATTCTAGTGCACCAAAATAGTGAAGATTCTGACCCAACTTTGTGAAGACGTATTTAGGTTTGCCGACGCTTACCTGCAACTCCATTGAGGCGATGCTACGTTAGTTTTCCCTGAAGTAAAGATGGTGAGTATGATGATATGAGCAACTAAAGCTGAAGCAGTAATGATATATAACAGAGTTCTAATCCTTTCGCGATCAAAAGGCTAACGCAGGCAAGAAAGTAGAAGGCAACATTCCCACCGCCGGAAGAGTGTTAAGGATACTCCTCGTTTTCCTTCCATGAAATGTGGTGAAGTGGTGGATCCAAGGGTTGGATCGATAGATCGACGAACGATGGATGGCTCGATCTTGTTGTGTTGTTTGTTGTGCTGTGTTGAAATCATCTTGCATCTTTCTTGTTCTTGTTTGCGCCTCCCCCGAGGGGAGGGCTGGTGTTAGTAGCTATACAGGGGAAGGGCGCCATTTAGGCGGCATCATAGGAATCCCCTGGCCCGGCTCGGAAGCCGGGCTCGGGGTTCATGTAGCTATCATACGCAGTTTCTTGTTTTGGTTTTGGCCTTGATTTGGTGTTGCTCGTTATCATTGTTGTTGTGTCCAGCGCCGAGCTGAGAACGAGTATGAAATAAGATGAGTAACATATGTTTCAGCTCGGGCATTCGACTCTACGCTCGCTGGGCGTCTGGACGTGCCGCGTGTGCCGCCACCGCCTACGACGTCGACAAAGACAACAACGACGAAAACGGACGTGGCAGTAACAACGAGGCGGAGTTAGAGATGACGAAACGCAAAATTATTTTCGAAGTGCGGCGATTAGTTCTTTTCAAGGTACCTTATAAAAGGAAGGGGAATGGACTCTTATGCCACATACCACCATATAACGTATATTCCAGAATGAGAACCGGAGAACCGAAGAGGGGAGACGGGAATGGGACTGCGGATTAAAAATCGATGACTGGAAATCAATATGGACTTTCTCTCAGACCCAACGCAAAGCACTCAACTTATTTCTGCTTTAATCATGCCGTATTGCTTCTTTGCGTTTGGTGCCGTTCTTGATATTTTCTTTTCTACACTACTTGCAGCATTCACGAGATCTTTTGTAAGTACTGCGCGGGAACTAGAATCAGGTGCCTTCTATAGTTAGGCGCCCGCCATCGAGAAGGAGCCAAGATTGCAACCATAGCAAGATATCATGACGAACTGATCAAAAGAAGCTGGAAACAGACCTGAATCGTGGTTAAGAGAGAAACGATGGGGCACCTGTCTTCACGGCGTACCACTATTCGTACAACCTCGAATTCCAACAAATAAGCGCAGGGAAGTCGTCAAGTTATCCTGGCCACAATGTAAGCAGCTTATAACGTCACCACTCAACCCACGAATACCAAGTATAGAAAATGGCGTCACGTTATTAAGATAGCCAAAATCGTGACCTCAGAAGCTGGTCTCATGTTCGCTACTTACGTGCATTCGAGAGCCAAAATCGTCGCCGACAACCTTGCTCGAAAGGCTATAAACAAACAAGGCGCGCCATCTTGAAGCTTGGGAAGCCCACGCCATAACCATACCATTAAGAACAGTTCCCGCACTTCAGGACGTAGCAACAAGCAGAGTTGGTGATATTGACATCCTGAAGGTGATGTTCACTCTCACGAGTTCGCTGGTTTCCCGAAAAGCAAAGTAAGGTTGATCCTGCGGCAACCAATGCCAGGCTGGGTGAAGCGATGACGGTCAGTACGGTGGAATAGAAGCGAGTCAAAGATCACCATTCGGTTGAAACGGTAGCTAATTCGTAATTGCTGCACTGCGCCGCGCGTTTTTTTATTACTCCTGGTATCGCCGTCGTCACTTTCTTCATCACCACCATACAAAAAGTTGCGCACAAGATCGGGGCGACGGTTGATTGTCTCAGCCGACCAATAATGTGGTGGCTTGTGATTGAACACCACGAGACCGCCATCATTGTCACCATAGTTGCCGTTGGCATTGCCATCACCATCTTTCTTGAGTCCTTGATCGTTGTCAGTGCCTGACTGCTTCGACATGTGTGATGGTGTAGCACATTTGTCAGGGGTGAGCCAAAGATTCACGTTGATCGCAGCTGTATCTGCGTGCTCTGGAATACCATTGGCGCGGCCGTCACTACTTTCTCTGCCACTATACTTTTTGCTCTTGCTTCCATTGGTGCTGCCGTCGTTCTCAGGCAAGGGACGGCTGTCATACAAATATGCCCATGCTGCGGTCAAAGGCTGGTTGTGAAGCAGTTGGGGCAAAGCACGTCGGAGCTCATCGGCCAAGCGCAGCACCGCGGGTGATGACCACCTAAAAAAGGTTGCGATAGCCATCTATAACTTGATATTGTAAACAAAGTCGGGCAAACGCACGATGCCCTCAGAAAAGTTTCAATTCCATACACTTTCATATATTAAGAGTGCGCTTTCATAAACATTTACAAACAAATGAAGTAATTTTCTTTACAGCATTGCATTACTTTCTGCGCAATTCCCTTACTGGTCAAGGTAGGTGCCCAAGTAGCCATGCCGTGCATCGTGCCAGTGCGTAGTCTTCAGCAACCAAGCATGCAGTGCTCGCGCTGCAGCTGGATCAAGGGCGTCATCCACCACCACGAGACCACCACCTTCTGCTTCTGTGTCAAGCTCACGGCGAATGGACGATAAGTAGGCGGCTTCAATGCTTGCCCAACCTGAACCGGGGGGCGAGTCTCCTTCGGTTCGCTTTCCTGTAACATTAAAGCTTGGAGCTGTCCATTTGCCCGGCTGCAAAACCTTGTGTATTCCAGCTCTAAAGTTGAGGAGCAGAGTACTGTCAGCGTTAAGAAGCCATGACTTCGGCAGTGGTGACTCGTAAACTGCGCGTCCAAAAGTAGGGGGAAGAGAAAAGTGGAGATGCAGACCAGAAATGCAGTAGCACTGGTACCAATTCTCTGCACTAGTACTGCCTTCAGCGACAGCTGTAATCGAGGCTAAGGACAGCGCTTCGTCGGCAATAGCTTCGAGAGTTTGGGTATGGGCGTAAAATTGCGAATGGGGCAATGTGCCAGCTGACATTAGCATTCTTAATTGATCAGAATAAAACCTGAATTTGGCAACGTAAGTGTGGAAAAGTAATGACACAAAATGAATAAAAGTCAACCTCAAACAACGCGATGTGGTTGCTACATGTAAGATTCATGACCTCGTCCTTACACTGTAGCTACCTTAGTGCAAATGCCGAGGTCGCGTTCGTTTGACGGCTCAGTGACCCGAGGCCAACTTCATGCAATAGTGCAGGCGAGCCTTCGTGGCCATCAGGATCCCATTCTCGGGCTGCCGTTTCAACGGCTGCTTCCACAGCCCAAACTGACAAGTCGTTGCCTTGGCACCGCCACATTGCCAGCAATGGGCTCAGGCCAGGGAGAACAGCTGAAATTCTACCGTGTAGTGCATTTACCGACAGATAGTGTGACACTGCTTGATTGGCATTCAGAGCAATGCGGTACTGGTCAGTTGCAGTAGGAAGATTGGGTGATGCGAGGGCCGCAAATGCCGCGAAAGGTATTGTTGCAATGTCAGGCTGGCGCTTGTCAAAAATATATGCTGACGTGTTTATGAAGACATGGCGCGCCTGAGGGCCACCCAGAAGTAGAATCTCTGTCAGAAGCCATTGTGCTTCTGAAAGTAGGCTTTGGCTACAATGATAGGGCGACATCAAAGTGAGAAGTCCTGAAGCATAAATTGATACCATACTGCTTAAGCCATTCGTTACATGTATAGAGCAGTGCAGCACTCATCCAATACTGAGTAGTCTAATTGCAGAGTTCATATTCACAAGTTGTAAAGATCTAGCTGGACACTAATATGTGCTGAACCCCCTGGACAGTCTTCATAATGCTCTCCCTAAACCTAGTGAAATCACACGGCATTAACGACGCTATCGAGACTCGATCTACCTATCTTACGCTTAGCTGGTACGTAAGTAGTTAGAGCGTTAGAGCGTTAGAGCTACAGTAAACTCCATGGTCCATGGCTCCATGGTATCTGTACTTCCAAGCTTCCTACTTACTGTACCTGTAGATTAGTTTAGAGTCTACAGTAGTACTGTAGTACTGTAGTCGTCTGTAGCGTTTCTCTCAACTCTTTATCCTGGCGGGGTGGCTGCGCCAAAATTCTGAGGTTATATTATTAGTTCGCATTCAAAATATCTTCTAATTCCGGCCCTTCGGGGCCTGTCTCAAAATATCTCCACAAAGCAAGTGCTCGCTCTTCGTTTATTAAAAAAAAAGAAAAAAGAAGGCTGTTCTATCTGTGGCGCTAAAGTGAACGCAACAATCTGTACGACTTAAGTTTAGTGCTTGTTTTCACTATTCGCGTAGTATTCCGCAAATCCCAACTTTTTACAGCCTTACGGCGAATCCATGGTAATTCATCTACATATATCGCACCTCTACGTATATCGCACTGGTGCTAGGGCAGGCGCCCGCGCAAAAGCACGGGAAACAAACTAAACAATACCAATTCGATATTAGCAAGATATTAATAGATAGTTTACGTAAGAACCATGTTGTGGTTCGTCGTCACGTCAAAAATGACATCAAAGAGCCAAAAATGTTTCACATTCGCCGAGTAGCTTGTCTGATTGAGCTCGTCCTTCTGCGCCGAGAGGTGCATCGCATGCCTTCCTGTGTTGCGTCGTTCAGGAGCTAGAAGCGCGTAAAGGCTGCTTCAGTGCTAGAGTCACTGTATTATTTTTCAAAGGCTACGACGATCTCAAGGTGTACATGTGCAGCTTGTTGGTGTCCAATCTTGCTCACATACTTTGACCATGCGCACCAGGTTGCGCGCAAAGCTTCAAAAAAAAACCTTTATGATTCAGCACTACAAGAATTTCCGTATCCACACAGCTTCCTTGCAGTCGAATGCGCATGGAGAAAGTGTGCATGCAGGAATGGATACCAGCAAGCTGCACATGTAAACCTTGAGTTTTTCATAGCTTTTGAGAAATAAAGCTCGGGGATGGGCGGCTCTTCTTCTGGATCGCCTGAGGGACTTCGTTGTAGTCCCCTCCTCTGCTGACTAATTCCGGCCCTTCGGGGCCTGTCTCAAAAACACGCACCTTGGTTGTACCGAGGCAAGCACATTGCCCCCCTGACCCGTGCATCGCACGGGCAACTGAACTTTTTATTAAGATGGTAATTGAGATGTAGAATTAAGGCGAAATAGATCAACGAAGTTTATGTCTAGTACCGGCGCTTCAAATGTCTGTACCAACGATTTTTGTCGGTCGGTCGGTCGGTCGGTCGGTCGGTCACATCACAGACACATTATTACCTTACGTGCTTGTTCTGACACGTTGTCACTGACATCAACTTCGTTGATCGCGATGCGGCGGACCCTCGCCGCTGCAGTTGAATTTTGATATTATCCCACGAAAATGGCTAGCTGGTGTGGATATACGCAATTAAACACTCAAAAAATCGAAAGTGGATTATCCAGTGAATCCATTCTGTAGTACACCTATGTCCCGCATAAGTACTTAAAGTATTTTTTTAAGCCGAAGCTCTAGTGTAGAGCTGCAGAGCCCGAATTTTTGGAATTTGCGAGGACGGACGGGATCAAAGTTTTCACCATCGAATAAAAACTGGGGAATTTTATAGAGGTCTCAGAACTTCAATTCTTTTGCTCGGGCGACGCTTTCTTCATGTTTAACTTGAGCATCTAGATCGTGTTCTCGACGATGCTAGAATACAGCAGGATTTTTGGCTAACTGCCTTCCCGGCGCCCAAAATGAAATCTGAGAGCAGCTCTAAATCAAGGAGAGTCGACTTTTCTCGTAAAATTCTTTCAATTTTTTTCGACGATACCCGGAAGGTGCCTAACTAGAAAATCACTACATGTCGAGATCAACGATTCGGACAGATTTTCGCAGCTCCGAAGTGCGAAGTGCTGGATTTACACCTCTTGCGCCATATCTGCTGACCATCGAGTTGGATGAAGCTCTAGTTTGAAGCACGTCTGGATGAACCAAACTCCCCATCTTTAAGCCGTGGGTAGCAATCTTGTGGCTGTTCACCCGAGGAAAGTAGAGTTTTTCTCCGACTGTTCAAATCTCGGACCGATATTTCACTTTCACGAAGTGGGTCTTAAAAAATTTATAACTTAAGTGGGCGGTAAGAGCTTTTTAGTATACGGCGTTGAAAGTTTTACAAGGGACATAAAAATACAATGGAATCGGCTGCCACAAAGCAACGAAACAAGCCCACAACCAGAATACACTTTATTCGGCGTCACGTTTCACATTGATGACAGCCATGAAGGCTTCTTGAGGAACATTGACAGACCCCATGGATTTCATGCGCTTCTTGCCCTTGGCCTGCTTCTGGAGCAGCTTCTTCTTGCGGGAAATGTCGCCGCCGTAACACTTCGCAAGCACGTCTTTGCGCATGGCCGAAATCTGTGCAAGTAAGTCGGGTGGTTGGGGATAAATAAGACAGATTTGAGAGGTGCGGGATGAAATTGCGCGAAACGCGCACGGGGTCCAATCTAGAGGAAGTTATTGTGCAAACAAAGGCCATAGACATACACTACAACAAAGGCTCTGCGATATTCGCCTAAAGTCTTAAGTACCTGAGAAGACGCCACAGGTTTCACTCCAATGCAGGCTTGAATCTTCACCACGATCATTTGCCTCGGAATCAGTTCTTTGAGTTTTTCAGTCATGGAACGGCCAATCCCATGAGCCTGTTCTTTGTGGCAAATGAGCGCCAAAGGGGGTGCGTCTTCGCCGTTGATTTTTATGTCCAATCGCACCAGGTCGTTCTTTCGGTACCTGAAGAATAATTCAAAAACGGTGTAGAAAAATGAATTTGGATTGCATCAAGGATGCAAGAAATTGGGAAAGCAACTGAATGGCGCGAATAATCAGTCACGACCGAAACTCTGTACAATGTTGCTTCTTTGCGATTGTACAATCGTTAAGTTTCCATTTTGAACTGACCCAATTTGCTGGTATTCCATCGACGCGTAACCTTTGGTGCGCGACTTCATTTCGTCGAAGAAATCGGTGATTACTTCTGCCAGGGGCAGTTCATAGACCAGAGCGTTGCGCTGCGCCGTCAAATATTTCACTTCTTTGAATTCGCCGCGGCGCTGCTGGCAGAGCTCCATCAAACTGCCTGTGTATTCGGTGGGCGTGTACAACTCCATCCGAACGTACGGTTCGCGCACCTGCGTTGGTCAAGGAGACATCGTGGAGGTAATGCAAGGATGATACTTCGATACATAAAAAGCAAAGAAGGAAATCTGTTTAAGAGAAGCACCGTCGGCGACGTAAATTAAAGCTTAAAAAATGCCTATCTTGAACTTTTTATTCGCCAGTCTACTCTCTAACGACCCCCTAACGCATCAGCAGTGCCATAATCCACTCAACCAAACCACGCACCTCTTCTTGGCGGCCTCCTGGATCCGGCATTTTCGAAGGGTTGTCTACCAGCGTTACTTCCCCGGCCGCGTTCTAATGAAATGAAGAAACAGAAGGCAGTGCGCATCGCAAATCTCAAACAATCAACTCACCATTACTTGACCTTATCATACCCTTACCCGTGGTCTCTTCCTCCCGATATCTGCCCACACGTTCTCTCGAACAACCTCGATCTATATAAAAACTCGCCCCGAAACCTCAAGAAGCCAACCCTCTTTTGAGTACATGTGCTCACCTGGTGTTCGTACACCACGGACGGAGCCGTTATGATCAAATCTAAGTTGTATTCTCGCTCCAGTCTCTCCTGCACAATGTCCATGTGCAGCAAGCCCAAAAACCCGCACCGAAACCCAAAGCCCATCGCAGTGGACGCCTCTGGCTCGTACTGTGCGCACGGGATAAATTATTGAATCAGAGCGTCAGGACGACGGCAAGAAATACAGGGTAGAACGACAAGGCAAATATATTATTTAAAAAGAGGTGGGACAGCGAGACGACAATCAAAATAATTGCGCTCTTTCCATCGAGAAGGCGTTCAAGATAATGCAACCACAGAAAAGCTGTATTCTTCACGGGCGAAGAAGTCGCCAGAAATTGAAAGTGCAGTCGAATTCTATCATGCATGTCTCATTACCGCCGTCCCAAGATTACACACCTGGAGCGCCGCGTCGTTCAAGCTCAGTTTCGCGAGGGAGTCTCTCAGCAGCTCGTACTGGTCCGCGTCGACCGGAAACAGGCCGCTGTACACCATCGGCACAGCGCGTGCATAGCCGGCTAGAGGTTCCGGCGCGGGGTTTTTCGCTAAAGTAATGGTGTCGCCCACGCGTGCATCGCCCACTGCTTTGATGGACGCGCACAAATACCCGACCTAAGATGAGAAGAGAAAGAAGGAGGTTGTTTAGCCCAAGACCAAGCCAACAATACAAGGGAACAGCACGTGCGCAAGCACACATGAACAAATACTACGCATAAAGAAAGAAACAAGAGGTTCCTTATCTCTATTTTTCTTCTTATCCATATTCTTCCTCCTTCTCATAAAAAAATATATGTTTACCTCGCCAGGATTAAGCTCATCCACTTCTCTTTGAGACGGTAACATCACTCCCACTTCAGTGACCTCGTGCTCTGCTTTCGAATTCATGAACCGAATTTTGTCGCCCTTGCGCACTTTCCCTTCCATTACCTAAATCATGTTTGTGTTGCCCACGCACGGCAATCGGGTTGTAGTTTTAGAGAAAATTTGAAGATGCTGCTGAAGGAACAAACCTTTGCCAAAGAAAAACAGGCTATGCTTGGCTCCTATTTGTTTGCCCCGAAACAATGCATGAAGGGAACAAGCATTTCTACTATGTAAAATGAAACATAGTCCAAACATACTATAGTACAATACCCGAAAGCTTGTGATCACGCCGCGGTACGACTCAAACAGCGAGTCGTAAATGAGCGCCCGCAGGGGGGCTTCTTTCAGGGAGGCTTCGTCGTTCTTGTCGGCGTCAGTCAATTCGTTGGCCGTGGGCGGCGGGACCCGCTTGACGATGGCTTCTAACACGTCGCGAATGCCAATGCCCGCCTACAAACAACGAAGAAGAATCACTACGTAAACACAAGTGCGAACAGGATGTGCCAACGTTGAAACAGGAGGACAACTCGTAAATGATTTCAATTCTTGCAGGCTATTATTGCCTGGCTCGATGGACTCCCCTCTCCCTAATGGCCAAACAACTAGCAGACTACGCCACATTACTGCAGGCTGCAGTGCGCACCTTGGCGCTGCACCGAATCGCGTCGCTGCAATCGATGCCAATGCCCGACTCCACTTCCTCCGACACACGATCTGGGTCTGCGGCTGGCAAATCGATTTTGTTGAGCACCGGAATGATTTCGAGGTTTTGGTCCACGGCCAAGTAGCAGTTTGCGAGGGTTTGGGCTTCGATTCCCTGTAAGCGCGGACAGGTTAGGATTCGATTCGAAAATGATGAATTCGGAGGTTGACGCGGAGACAACAACATTCACAACTTCAAAAGTGTGAAAGTATCTTTAGCTATGCCATGGAGTACGCGAACACGTTCCTGACAATTAAAGCAACGCAAGTAGCTCCAGCTCCAAGGGCGATAACGTTGGCAGTCACGAGTGCGTACTACATTTCGGTCAAAAAATCGTGTTTCTGTGTACACTCTAACCTGGCTGGCGTCGACCACCAGCAAGGCGCCTTCGCACGCAGCCAAAGATCGAGACACTTCGTACTGAAAGTCCACGTGGCCGGGGGTGTCGATCAAGTTCAAGAGATAGATCTATTGGTGGCACACATTGAGAATCACGCACGCACACCGTTAGTGGGTACGCCAAGAGGGAGAAAGAGGTGAGGTGGGTTTTGGCGGCCTAGAGCTCAAGTAGGCCGGGCTCTGAGGTCAGCCCAACTTAGACTCAGCCTTCAAATAGAAATGACCCAACATGACCACTAAAAGTTCAATTTATTTTTGCTTACTTCGCCATCGTCGGCCCGGTACTCCATTCGCGCTGCGTTGAGTTTGATGGTGATGCCGCGCTCCCGTTCGATGTCCATGCTGTCTAACAGCTGCGCCTGCATTTCACGCTTGGCCACCTGCTCAATGTGGAACACAAAGAGACAAAAAACCTTTTAAACACGCCAAGTTATAACGACGGCTGGTAGGCAATTGCTGCTCCAAGTGATGTTCCTTGTTAGCAGGCAAGAATATGACTCACAAAGGAAAGAAAAGACTGCACCTAAAATAGCCTAAGTGAGGTCTACAGAACTGCTCATGAACAAGAACGCACCGTTCCAGTGTATTCAATTAATCTATCAGCCAGTGTAGACTTTCCGTGATCAATGTGTGCGACAATGCAAAAGTTCCTGATCTTCGTGATGTCGTACGAAAAAGTTCCGCCTGACACCACGTCGCGGTTTTCATCCCTGCCGGCCATACGATGCATCCCACGCGTACGGCTGGGGCTTCTCGCCCATGGATGTAAAGCAAACGGTGTTGTCGGAACTAATGCTGCTGCCAGCACTAGTAGCGATAAAAAGCGCATGGCGCTCTACTGTGAGAGCCTTTGTAAGTCGCGACCGCCACGCTCGCGAAGCTTCAACGTGTGACTGAACAGCCAGATTACGTAACGTAAATACGTCAAATAAAACGTAAATTTTACAAATCACTGCATCCTGCATCCTGCATCCTGCATCCTATCTCGACACCTGACACACCTACGTGCTAATTGTACATTCCTTTTAACGCCAGTGGGTTTAGCCGTTATGGAGCCTCTTTCCATTTGAGCTATCCATTCGCGCCCACCATAGAAAGCCACAACTCACCAAATAAAGCAAAGCAGATGCCAGATGCAGATGCCACCGAAAGAGAAAGAGGAAAGACTACGATACCTAGTTGCACTTCTAAAACAGGTTCCGAGGGGCTAGAATTAGAAAGCTAACAGGCAGAAATATAAAGCAAAGCAGCTCATACTAGGAAAAGAACTAATGAATAATCGGGCTACATTTCCGAGTGGCCGTGGAAGTGATGGTAGCGGTCCGAAGTGGCGCGCTCTTCAGAACACTTTTCATTCATGCTTCTCAAGCGCAGTACTAGTACCAAGAGAGTCATACGCCAAGTATCAACCCATTTTATTTCTCGCAATTGCTGTCGTACCCCGAAGCGATTGCCAAAGCGACCTTATTATATGATCACTCGTCGATAATGACGTACCATCACCTCCAGTATCTTCTTCAGATGACAACAGTTGAGGCAAAGGCCGAAGCAGGTAGGCACGGTAACGGTGGTTCAGGCTTCGCAGCGTATGAATGTGGTACCGGGTACCAATTGCCCCGTCGTCAGATGGCATCGCATAGACCACGCGCTGGATGCGTGAATGGACAAGCGCCATAGCATCCATTGCCGTTGGCTGAATAATGAGCAACGCGCAAAACCGAATTGTTAAAGTAAGAGCAACAGAGAAAATGAACAAAAAAATAAGAAAAGGTGCTGGCGGTGGTGGTAATGGAGAGAATCCAAAATCAAAGCAAGAATCGATGTAAAGATCAAAAGCCAATGTTATTATCTCGCTGGTACCTTACCTCATGGGTTAGATACAGGTCTAGGCCCGTGCAAAGATATGGAACTTCTTCTTCTTCTTTTACGATAACTTTTTTAATGTTGGATCCAGCGTTTCGGCTTTCGGTGACCTCGCTTTCGCTCATGGTCACTTCAGTGCTGGCAGCTTCTGTTTCACTGTCTGCTGACATAGCGGCTGCTGCAGTAGCTGTGGTAATTTCTTTTTGCTCCTCGTCTTTTGCCATATCAGCCACCGTTTTGGCTGCAGCCTCTGCTCCAAGCAACTCACACCACGGTACAGCGCCAAGGCGTGCGAGATCTCGGCGAGGTGGCCCAAAACGTGTCTCTGAGGTTGCACGAACAGACTCAGCCGGGCCATCTTTACAGCTCGAACCAACAGGATTATCTTCTGAATCATTCTTAACTTCGTCGCGCGACCTCTTTGATCTTGGTTCCGTGCTAATGTTTTCACCTTTGCTGCTGTAGCTTTTGTTGCGGCTTGCTTGATGGTACCACGCAAGGCCATGCACGCATAGCATCGTGGCAGTGTGCAACGGGTGCTTCGTAATAGAATGAGTAGGTTTGTTGCCACTGCTGCCTTCAAGGCTATGCTGGGACTGAGCTGTCGTGGCATTCCCAGGTGCAGTCCATCCTCGTGCCATCTCGGAGCGAACGCGCGATGCGCACACCATCACTTCCCCCGTGCGTGGGTTTACGAGCACGCCACCCGCCGGTAAGCTCACCTCTGTGCTACTGCTGCTGCTTCTGCTGCTGCTACCGTCGCCGCCCGCAGCACGATCAGCCAGCGCTGCCCACAAGTAATACAGCATGGCTGCGGCGTCACTGGATGTCAGAGGTAAGCCAGCTATCGTCGCAGTGGGGGTGCGCGGGTGGAATGTTTGAGGCCACCAGCCCATGGTCTGTGCCTCGTCAAACTCCTCGCGCGATTCCGCCGCGTGTGCAGGTACTTGCATCTCCACTGGCGGGCCTAATTGATGCACGGTGCACACTTGCTGCCGCATACCTTCCGACAAAGCATACCAGTGTTCTGCTGGCGCCAAGAGCACCATGAGGCTCTTTTCGCCACTGCTAGTCGGGCCAACACTAATCTTAGAAATGCGCTTCAGATGTGCCAAGTTGCACGCATCGAGAGGCAGTAATGTGCTAAGCGCTTGCATTGCTCCCTGCGCTGTGCGCGGGCTCCCGATTGCAGCGGCTAAGACAGAACGTACCCTAGAATTCCCAGCGCCTAAATCTGGGGGCGGCAAAACTTCATCGAAAAACATTATAGCCCTCCAAGCTCGTAATAACTAAGCGTTACTGGCACCTTAGTAGTAAAGTGATCCTTGACAACTTCAAAATGAAGCCAAGTAATACGTGGATACGTGGCGATAAAAATGAGGACGTAGAATTTCCGCTTTTGAGGTGCAACGAAGTTATCAAGGCTAATTTTAGCAGATATTCCGCTCTAGCTATCCAGTTCCAGTCTCGCTAAAAGTAAGAGCTACTAGTAATCGAGGTTGTTGCGAGCATGTGAATTCGAAGATGAAGGATGATTCAGGTAAGCGTTGCGATGAAACACGAAAGGAAGTCGTAGGTTAGCTGCAATTACTGTTCAACTTACTTAGCTTTACAGATCGATGGTTAGAGCAATGATTTATACTACAAACACTGTAGCTTGGCTAAATTGCAGAGGCTATTAGGGCAGGAGCGAGGAGATGGACGATGGATGAGGAGGACTCTCTTGCATTTTACTGGAGTTTGCCGTGGTCCTTTTCTCCTTTTCGTTCGTTTGTTCGTTTTGTTCGTTTGAAGATACGAAAAATCGAAGCTTCTTTTTGTTGAGCGTGGGGCGTGGGAAACCTTACTTTCAGAGATCTCTAGCTAAGAAACCTTTAACACCTGCTTTTAAAGACATCGTGTCGATTAAATAATTGTTGCCTCTTGTTTGTTTGAGCAATCGGTGTGTTTTCTTGAGCTTTAATAGCAGCTGAACATTTAGTTAGGCTCATCGGGAAATAAGGCCGCCTAGATTCACCACGTAGATACAATGCTTTCACACGCAGCTCGTGTCGGTGCACCGGTGCTCGCTGCCACTGCAGCTTCAGTTGTTCGATGCGACCCTCTAGAAATCCCTGAACCAAAGTATGTGAGTCGCAAGCATGGGCTTCCAACGGAGATCCGCGTGCACAAAGTTGACAACCTCAAACAATGGGGCCTGCCGTCGGCACAAGCAGCACACCCGTCGGAGCGCAACTTTGTGCACGATGACGACTGCGTACTGGCTGAAATCGTTCGGAAAGCGAAGATCGACTACACAGAAGATACTGCGTAAGTGCTTGCCGTACCTATCTAGTACAAAGGGTACGAAGTTCTCAGCTGCTCCTAGGATATGTTCAATTGAGACGACAAAATGCAATCACTGAAGTCCACTTACAAAGCCCTCTCCACTTCAACTTCCAGGGCGGTGAATGCGTACCCTCGCGCGGGTCCTAAGGAAGTCCTGCACTTTGAACCGCGGGAGGTTCGAGCTGCTATCGTGAATTGTGGTGGATTGTGCCCTGGGCTCAACAACGTGATCAAAGGCATCGTTGAGCACCTGTCCTACGGGTAAATGAA